>ORJL010665535.1_pt1 | contig 41263 bp, 34 predicted proteins | sample 1779941 | NCBI WGS metagenome assembly ORJL01 (sample SAMEA104232317, study PRJEB22302) | groundwater metagenome | biome: forest; feature: aquifer; material: groundwater | place: USA | collected 2011-08-07 | depth 5.8 m | reverse complement strand
GAGGGGCGAGGGGCGAGCCCCCCGGAAACCCAATTCGCCCCTCGCTCCTCGCCCTTCGCTCCTCTACTGCGCCGGGGCCCAGTTCGTGATCTCGCCGTTCTCGCCGATGGTCGGCCCCGGCGCCCCCTGCAGCGCGTCCCCGATGCCCCACGGCCCCACCGACCAGAGGTCGGCCCCGCCGCGGTTGTCGAGCCAGTCGGGGTGCTGCGCGGACCAGTGGTTCGTGCCGGGGGAGGAGTAGCCGATCGCGTGCCCCCACGTGTCGAGGATCGCGCTCGCGAGCGCCGGGTCGTACGGAGGCGTCGTCCAGGGGCTCGCACTCCCGCCGCGGACCTCGCCGTTCGTGAGGTTGAGGAGCGGCGCGACCTCCTCGTACGTCGTCGCGCCCGGGTTCCCCGGGACGATCCCGGTCGCCACGACGTGCGGCGCCGAGAGCCAATACTGGAGGTTCCTCGCCGCGTCCGCTGACGGCAGGGCGCTCGGAGGTTCGGCGAGGAACCTCTCCTTGTACGATTCAAGCGCGATCTCGATCCGCTCGAGCAGCGCGCGCGTCCGCTGCCTCCGCGCCCCCTCGCGGATGTTCCCGATGAAGACCGCGAGGAACGCCGCGAGCAGGCCGATGATCGCGAGGACCACGAGCAGCTCGATCAGCGTGAAACCCCGACGCCCGCGTGCGTGACGCATGGTCACCTCCTACCAGCCGCCGATCACGGTCGACTCGGCCTTGAGCGCCGAGGGGTTCGTCGGGTTCACGGAGTCGAACGACGCGGTCCACAGGTCGACGCCGAACGGCTTTCGCATCGTGGCGACCTTCGGCCGCACCGAGGCGTTCTCCTCGTAGAAGACCTCGAACCCCGCCGGGCTCACGATGTTCCCAGCGGCGTCGAGGTTGCGCGGCGAGAAGTCGAAGTACGGTTGCGTGCGGCCCGCGGAGAGCGGCCACGTCCAGAGCCGCAGCACGAGCCCCGACGTCTGCGGCGTGCTCGCCCGGTCGGCGGTGGGCATGGGATAGGTGCCGAAGTCGGATTGGTACGCCTCGCACGCCGTCTTGAGCTGGTCGATCATCGCTCTCGTCACGCCCTCCTTCGCGTGCTGGCGCGCCTTGATGTACGCGGGGAGGAGAAGGGCCGCGAGGATCCCGATGATCCCGATCACGACGAGCAGCTCGATGAGCGTGAATCCTCCTTCGCGCTTCGCGCTACGGAGGACAAGGCCCCTGCTGCGATGGAATGTCTTCATGTCGATCACCTCCTGAGCACGAGTCGGGGAGTCGAACGTACCGGGCCCAGTGATCGACGCGCGTCGGGAGGAGATGAGGCAAGCCTCGCGCCAGACGGAACGCGGTCCCTTCGCGAGACGCAAGTGCAGGTGCAGCCTGCGGAATGCCTCGACGCGGCCTTCCGCGGTCCTCGAAGCGCCGGCGTTACCGACCCGCTACCACGTTACGTTTGCGTGCCGCGCACCCCCCGGATATCCTCCCTCCATGCCGCGCCCCAACTCCCAGTCGGGCGAGCCGTCGCAGTTCCTCTCCACCGTCTGGTCGCGCCTCAAGCTGGCCGCCGAGCGCGATCCCGAGGCGCAGGCGCAGCTCTACCGCCAGTACCGCCGCCCGGTCCTGCGGTTCCTCGACCGCCGCGTCGCTCTCAGTCGCCGCCGTGAACACCCACCTCCATCGCGCGCGGGAGCGTCTGGGAGGGTGTCTTCGCGACGTCCTCACCCCGTTCGCCTCGACGGCGGAGGAGCTGGAGGGGGAGATCCGCCACCTACTCGGCATCCTGGGGCGGCGGGGGCGGAAGGGGTAGCTCCCGGAAATCGTGGATTTTCTGGAGTTTCGCGGCCTCCTTCGATAAGGTACTCCGCCCCAGGGGCTGTCTCCTCAGGAGAGCTGGTCATGCGTGCAGGAATCCTCGTCGTTCTCGCTCTGAGCCTCCCTCTCTTCGCCGATCCGCCCGACGGCGCCTCGTTCCAGATCACGGTCACCGAGGTGAAAGGCGATGTCGACGTCCAGGCCGACGCGAAGTCGGACTGGAAGCCGGCCAAGCAAGGGGACGTCGTCCCGGTCGGGGCGAAGATCTGCACCGGGATCGACAGCGCCGCGGTGCTCGCGTTCGGCTCGAACAGCGTCGCGATGGTCCGCGAGGCGTCCTGGGTGGAAATCGTCTCCTTCGGGATGAAGGGGGACGAGCTGGTCGCGCAGGTGATGGTCAACCCGGGCGTCTGCAGCGTCGCGGTGAAGCAGCTCGAGAAGTTCAAGACCGACTTCGAGGTGTCGACGCCGCGCCTCACCGCCTCGGTCCGCGGGTCCGGCGTGACGACCCATGCGAACGGGGGACCCACGGACCTGGAGGACACGGCGCGCGTCGACGACGACTTCGCTACGATGGTGTTCCCGAACGGCCAGGAGCGTGGCATCGCGCAGGGCGGTGGGACGAACTCGAACAACGTCTCGCCGACCGACAGCGCCCTCGCGGCGAACACCGCGGGAACGAGCCTCCTCGGAATGACGAACGCCGAGACCGCGAACGCGGACCTGGCGAGCACGACGGCCCAGAGCACCGACATCCTCGCGAGCAACCTGAACGGGTTCGGCGCCGACCCGACGCAGGACACCGCGCAGCAGCAGCCGCCGGCGGAGTCCGCCCCCGTGTCGATGCTCTTCCAGCTCGTCCTCACCTGGGGTGCGCTCCCGCTCGACCTCGACTTCTACCTCCAGGTGCCGCTCGCGACGGGTGGGCGGGACGAGGTGAGCACCTCCCATATGACTTCGAATGACGGCGCGACCAACCTGGACCTGGACAAGGTGGCCGGGTTCGGGCCGGAGACCATGACGGTCTTCCCGTCCGTTGCGGGCGGGCACTACACCGCCTACGTAAAGCAGTTCGGCTCGGGAGGCGGCCCGCAGGGCAACTTCGCGGGGAGCCAGGCGCAGGTCGTGTTCGACCCGAATGACGGGAGCCCGACGGTGGCCATCCAGGCGACCGGGGTGGGCGACGCCACGCCCGGGCCCGGCGACCATTGGATCGTGGGACAGGTGAACGTCGACGCGCAGGGCAAGGCGACCTTCACCACCATCGACACGTACAGCCCGAACCCGCCGCCGAACAACTAGGCGCTACGGCGCGACGACGATCACCTCGGGGACCTTCCCCCGGCGGTCCCCCCTGCTGTTGATCGCGCGGGCCGCCCAGACGCGGTCGACGCGGAAGGCGGCGTAGAGCTCCCGCACGAGCGGCGTGTCGGAGTTGGAGAGCATCACCCGCACGCCGCGCGAGCCGAGCTCCGCGAAGACCTCCGCGAGCCGCCGCTGGTCCGCCTCTCCGAAGCCCCCTCGGTCGTACGCCGTGAACGACGCCGTCGCGGAGACGGGCTGGTACGGCGGGTCGAAGTAGACGAAGTCGCCTGGCTTCGCGACGCGGAGCGCGGTCGCATACCCCCGCTGCGCGATGGAGACGCCGCGGAGGGCGTGCGCGACCGCGCGGAGGTTCGCCTCGTTGCAGATCCGGGGGCGCACGTAGCGGCCGAAGGGGACGTTGAAGCGGCCCGAGCGGTTCTCGCGGTAGAGGCCGTTGAAGCAGGTGCGGTTCAGGTAGATGAGGCGCGCGGCGCGTTCGGCGGGCGGGAGCTCGGCGGGATCGAGCGCGCGGACGCGGTAGAAGCGGGTCTCGGTGTTTCGGTGGCGGCCGAGCGCTGCGATGACGCCGTCCACGTCGCCTCGAATCGCCTTGTACGCCTCGATCAGCGGGCCGTTCGCGTCGGAGAGGCACGCCTTCACGCGCGCTCCCGCCCGGATCGCGAAGAAGAGCGCGCCGCTCCCGACGAACGGCTCGTGGTAGCGGCCGAACGACGAGGGGACCCTTGCGAGCAGCTCGGCGAGGAGCTGCGTCTTCCCGCCCGCCCATTTGAGGAACGGCCGCGCGGGGGCGGCGATCGTCTGCACGCGGTTCCTAACCCCTAAACCCTAACCCCTGACCCTACCCCTCCGCACGCTAGCTCGACTTGAAGAGGGAGCCGAGGCCGCCGATCACGGAGCCCTCGTCCTTCCCTCCGCGCAGGACCGCGCTCTTGATCCGGTCCGCGAGGCGGCTGAACGGCAGCGTCTGGAGGTAGACCTCGCCGGGGCCGGTGAGCGTCGCGAAGAAAAGCCCCTCGCCGCCGAAGAGGGCGTTCTTGAACCCGCCGACGAACTGGATGTCGTAATTCACGCTCGGCACGAACGCGACGATGCACCCCGTGTCGATGCGGATCTGTTCCCCCTGCCCGAGCGTCTTCTTGAAGACCATCCCGCCCGCGTGGACGAAGGCGAGGCCGTCGCCGGTCAGCTTCTGGAGGATGAACCCCTCGCCTCCGAAGAGCCCGACGCCGAGCTTCTTCTGGAAGGCGATCGTCACGTCGGTCCCGCGCGCGGCGCAGAGGAAGGCGTCCTTCTGGCAGATCATCGTGCCGCCCATCTTGCCGAGCTCGAGCGGGACGATGCGCCCCGGGTAAGGCGCGGCGAAGGCCACGTCGGCGCGGGCGTTCCCCGCGTTCGTGAAGGTGGTGATGAAGAAGCTCTCGCCGGTCATGACGCGGCCGGCCGCCTTGAGCAGGTTCCCGAAGAACCCCTTGCCCTTGTCGGTCGACATCGAGGTCTGCATCTCGATCCCCTGCGTCATGAAGAGCATGCCGCCGGCCTCGGCGATCACCTGCTCGTTGGGGTCGAGGGTGACGATCACCGCCTGCATGTCGTCGCCGATGATCTTGTAGTCGATCACGTCGCTCTGCTGCGCCATGGGGGTCCTCCTCGTAGAAGAGCGCGGATTCTAGCGGAACGACTCGATCCCGTCGAGCGAGCGAGACGTTCATGGAAAGGCTCGCGCAAGCGAGCCGTGGAGAGGCGCCCGTGAGGGCGCCGTGGATCGACAGCCGTCAGGCTGTCGACTACTTCGGGCCGATGCGGACCGTGTACCGCCCCGGCGGCCCGGCCGCGCGGCGCACGACGTGCTTCGCCGCCTTCCCCCACTCGAACGAGTGCTCCGCCTCCGACTCGCTCCACGTCATCGGCGGGTCGATCTCGATCGAGACCTCCGGCCCGCCGGGCATGACGTGGAAGAGGTACGCGACCTCCTTCGCCTGGGGCGCGTCGATCTCATCCTCGAACGTCATCCTCCCCTCCGCCCACGTCGCGGTCCGCTCGATCGTCGCCCCCGCGTACGTCGTCCGCAGCCGCACGCGCGTCGGTGCGCTCTCGACGATCTCCACGTCGTTCGACACCGGCGGCCCGACCCCGTCGACCAAGATCACATTGTGATTCTGCGCCTTGTTCACCCTCCCGTGTTCCTCGTAGTTGATATACCCGCTGTCGATGAGCGCCATCCGCCCGCGCGTGACGTAGATGAAGCTCAGGTTGTCCGGGTGCTCGTGTCCCTGCGACGCCAGCCGAGCCTTCCCGTGCTCCGCGCGCAGCACGAGCATGCTCGCCCCCGCGTCCCACCCCGTGCGGAAGAGGACGTCTCCTCCGTCCGGGAACACCACCGTCGCCTCCCCCTCCGGCCCCTTTGCCTCGATCGGCGCGAAGTAGGCGATCGACTCGATCGCCCCGAGCCCCGGATGCCCCCGCTCGGCGAAGTGCTCCCAGTCCCAGCGCATGAGCGGGTCGGGGACCGCCTGGCTGGGGAAGTACGCGAGGTGCGCGTCGTCGAAGTTCGGCCTCCGCCCATCCGGCAGGCGCGACAGCGCCGACCAGCGGTGCGCCTTCGCGAGCGTCGGCCACGCGAAGAGGTCCTCCTTCCCCGCGTTGCGGAGCGCCCAGGCGAACGGAATGTACTCCTCCGCGCTGTACGCGAGGTACGAGTGCCCCTCCGCGAACGCGCCGTCGTCGCAGGTCTGGTACATGAGGGCGTACTTCACGTGCGACAGGGCCCTTGCGACCTGCTTCTCGTCTCCGAGCGCGAGGGCGAGGACACCGACGGCGGAGAATTGTCTCACCTGCCAGTTGTTCTGGTGGCCTCGGTACCAGCCGGGGTCGTACGCCTCCATGCGCTTCGCGACCTCGCGCAAGACACCCGCCGGCCCGCCGACGAGGTCGTACGCCACGGCGAGGGACTTCGCCGCCTCGGCATCCGCGAGGACGCCGTTCTTCGGCTCGCCTGTCGCGTACGCCTCCGCGCGGACCCCCGCGAACCACGCCCCGGCGCGTTCTGCGTACCGCGCGTCGTCCGCCATGGCGTGGGCGAAGGCGAGCGTCTCGAGGCCGCGGGCGAGGTCGTGCTGCGCCTGGGGCGGCTTCTCCTGCGCGAGGAGTGCGTCCGCCGCGTCGTGCGCCTCCTTCCACCACGAGGCGATCGGCTCCTCGGCGAGGCGCGCCTTGCGATCGGCGAGCGCCTCGGGGGTCGCGAGGACCCCGGCCATCAATGAGCAAGACTCAATGAGCAATGCGCATGCAACGCGCCATGCGCCTTCACCCTTGCGCCTTACATGCCCATTGCACATTGAAACTTGCGCATTCGTTACCCAAACCGGCTGCTCGCGACGGGCGACTCCGCCCAGGCGTTGCGCCGGGTCCCCTCACGGCGGACGAGCCCGGGCGCGTGCTCCCCGGTCATCTTGCACGCGGCGCGCGCGAGGGCGACGAGCTTCGCGAGGTCGGCGAGCGCATCGGGCTCCACCCTCGCGCCGACGATCCTCTCCGCGAGCTGCTCAGGCGTCCCCTCGCCGGGCTTGCCGCGGCGCAGCTCCTTCGTCGCGGGGTCCTGCACGAATCCGCCGTCCCACGGAGAGAGGCGCGCCTGCTGGAGCATCGTGACCGCGTCCCCTCCGAACGGCATCCGCTGCGTCCAGCACTGCGTGTGCGCCCAGAGGACCTGGCCCGGCGCGTGCGAGGCGAGCGTCGTGCGCACCTCCTTCTCCACCGCGAGGAGGTCGTAGGCGACGACGAGCCCCGGTCCGTGGCCGTCCTTCCACGGCGCCGTGGGGATGCCGAACGCCTTCGCCGCGGCGCGGCCGAGCGCCTCGCTGTCGCGGTCGGGGAGGAGGAAGACGCGCGGGACCGCGACGTCGAGCGCCTGGAGGAGCGCGAGAAGGCGCAGGATCCCCTCGTGGCAGAGCGCCGGCGTGTCGTTGATGAACCCGTACCGCCCGCGCATCCCCTCGGCGAAGCCGAACGGCGAGAGGTGGAGGACGAGACTCCCGTTCACGACGAAGTGCCATCCGCGGAGGTCGGTCTCGTCGAGAGGCGTCACCTCGCGCACGGCCTGCGCGCGCGCCAGGAACCCCTCGATCGTTTTCGCCATGAAGGGGAAGTCCTCGTGCTTCGCGGTCCGCGCGGTCTCGAGGAGCCCGGGGAGGTGCGCCGTCGCCTCGGCGAGGTCGCGCGTCATGACGGCGTTGAACGCGAGGAGGTAGCGCAGGAAGGCGCTCTTCTCGAGCGCGGCCTTCGCCTGCTTCAGGGCGCGGCAGACCTCGTCGTGGCGTCCGATCTCCTCGAACGCCCGAACCAGCCAGGAGAGGGTCCTCTCGCGGCCGGGGCCGAGGAGATTCGAGCGCGCGAGGACGGTCGCGGCGAAGTCGTGGAGGCGCCTCTCCACGAGCTGGTATCCGAGGTCCCAGAGGGCGTTCGGGTCGTTGTAGGTGCGCGCGGTGTCGCGGAGGAGGGCTCCGAGCTTCGTGTCGCCGATCCCGTCCGAGATCCCGGCGAACAGCTCGAGCGCCTCCTCCCACCGCGCGTCGGTCTCGAGGGCGCCGGGGAAGGAGAGCTGCGGGCGGAACAGCGCGAACGCCTCCTTCGCGTTCCCCTTCGCGAGGAGGTCGCGCGTCTGTGCGACGGCCTCTTCGTACGTCGTCGTCATGCGCTCATGGAGTGGCACCCGCCTGGAGTGGCACCCGTGAGGGTGCCGCCCCTAGTCGCCCATCTTGTTGATCTGATCGATCCGCCGTTCCGCGGCCACGGCGGCCTGGGTCCCCTCGTACTTCTTGACGAAGCCGAGGAGGTTCGGCAGCCACTTCTTCTTGTCCTTCCCCTTCTTGATCGCCTTCTCCTGCGTGAGGAGTCCGTCGAGGACCTTCTGCGCCTCGATCTCCTTCTTCGCCTTCGGGTCGCTCTCGACGGTCTTCTGCTTGTCCTTCGCGGCCTTCTCCCACTCGGTCCCCTTGAGCTGGGAGGCGAGGTCCTTCAGCTTCTGGATCGCCTTCGTGAACTGGCTGTTCGCGACCATCGGGTCGATGCTCGCGAGGGCCTCCTCGGCGTGCTTCTTGACCTCGTCCTGGATGTACTGGGCGTCGGTCTTGTCGGCCTCGGGGGCCTTCGCGTTTTTCAGGACCTTGTCGGCCTTGGCCCAGGCGTCGCCGTACTTCTTCTTTTCGAAGTCGGCCTTGGCGGGGGCGAGGGCGGCGACGACGTCACGGAGCTTCACCACCTCGATCTTCTTGAGCTCGTCCTCGATCATCGACGTCGCGAGGCTTGCCGGGTGCCCCTTGTAGATGACGTTCCCCTCGGCGTCGAGGAGCCACGACGCCGGAATTCCCGTCACGCCGTAGGTCTGGGAGGCCTCTCCCTTCTCGTCGAACCCGACGCGGTACTTGATCCCCTTCTCCTGGGCGAACTTCTCGATCTCGGACTTGGGGTTGCTGGTGATCGCGAGGATGACGAGTCCCTGGGGTCCGTACTTCTCGTGGAACTCCACGAGGTGAGGAATGAAGCTCACGCAGGGGCCTCAGCCTTTGGACCAGAATTCGACGAGGACGACCTTGCCGACGAACTGGGAGAGGGCCTTCTCGCCCGTGCCGTTCAGCCAGCTATCGATGGAGAAGTCCGGGGCGGCGGAGCCGACCTCCTGCGCGGGGACCGCGGCGGCCATCGCGAGCATCGCGAGGCCGACGGCGAGGGAGCGTCTCACGGTGTACCTCCTCAGGATGTAGAACTCGGGCATCATCGCCGAGCGGGCGTGCCGGAGGCAAGCGGATTTCCTCACATCCTCCGGATGAACTTCGCGAAGTCCGCCTCCAGCGCCTTCATGTCCGTCACGAACTCCGCGAGCTTCGCCGCCTTCCCCGCGTCCACCGCCTCGCGGTACTTCGCGAACGCCTCGCGGTACTCCGTCCGATCCGTCTGCGTCAGGAAGTACACGAGCGCCCAGCACTCCGCGTAGAAGACGAGCGCCTTGTCCGTGTCGCTGTTGATGAGCGTGAGCGCGTCCCCTGCGACGAGCTGGTCGAGCGGCATCTGCTTCCCCTGCTCCATCGCCTGGCGCACGAACGGCAGCCTCGACCTCGAGAAGCGGTCGTAGGTGTACCTCGACCCCGTCCAGTGGAACCCCTCGAACTGCGTTGCCATCCCCTCCGCGTACCACGACGGCGCCGCCACCCCGCTCGCGATCTTGAAGTAGTAGAGGTGCGCCGCCTCGTGCGTCATCGTCGCGAGGAAATCCGCCGGCTCCCCCGTCTTGTTCCATCCGACCACGATGTCCGAGTTCGACGTCGCAAACCCCGCCGCCTGGAGCTCCGCTTCCGCGTGGTGCTCAACGCAGTACCGGCGGTAGTCCTCGTACGAGGCGAACGCGTAGAGCGCCATCCGCTCGCTCGCTGCGAGCTTCGGCTCCCGCCCGCCGTAGAAGGCCTTGTAGTCGGCGTAGGCGACCTCGCACAGCGCCCCGAGCTCCGCCGCGAAGTCCTCGCCGAAGTTCGTGCGGATGTCGTAGTGGTCCGTCTTCGTCTCGAAGGCGTCCTCCCACCGGGAGCGGAGGGCGTCGTACTCCTCGCGCGTGTACCACTTCGACTTGTAGTTCCGGAACCCCATCGAGACGAGCGTCTTCTCGTCGCCGGGGACCCACTTCCCTCCGACCTGGATCTGCCCCTTCTCCAGGTGCTCGTGGTCGGCCTTCGTGACCCATCCGCCCTGGAACGGCACGAGCCCCTTCTCGAGGTTCGTCTTCTCCTCGGGCGTCGCGAACGCCCCCTTGTACGCGACGAACCCTCCGGCGGGGACCTCGATCCCGCGCCGCGCGGAGACGAAGGCCTCGAGGCGCCCCTTCAGCTTCGCGTTCTCCTTCACGGCGCGCTGGAGGTCCTCCATGGCCCGCGTGCGGAGCGCCAGGTCCCACGCGAGGAACCCCATCGCGAGCCGTTCCTCGGCCGTCGGAGAGACGCGGTCAAGGGCCGCGAGCAGCCCCTCGGGCCCGAGCGAGGCCCACACCCCCTTCCCGCCGCCTCCCTTCATGGTGAACTCGAACGTCTGGTCGTCGATCGCCTTCGTCAGCGTCACCTCCGTGCCGGCGACCTTCTGCTTCAGGTCCTTCAGCGCGCCGGCGTTCAGCTTCTCGCGAAGGCGGCGGAAGGCCGAGACGACCCCGGCGATCTGGTCCGCGCGCGCCTGGGCCTCCGCGACGCGCGCGGGCGAGGCGAGCGTGGCGATGGAGCGTTTGTATCCGTCGAGGGCGCGCTCGAACTGGAAGCGGCGGACGAGGGTCTCGAGCTCGGCGACGGAGAGGGCGGCCGTGTCGTGCTCCGCCTCCAGCTTCGCGCGGTCGCCGGTCGACTGCTCCTTCGCGACCTCGTCGTCGATCCGCTTGAGGAAGGCGGTCATGCCGGGGACGGTGTCGGTGTGGCGCGAAAGGTAGGGGTTCAGGCGTCGCGCGTCGGCGAGGATGCGGCGGGCCTCGGGGAGGCGTCCAAGGCGGAAGTACGAAGCGGCGAGCATGAAGAGGGTCTCGAAGTTGGTCTTCCTGCCGTGGGCCTCCAGCTCCTGGATTGCTCCGTCGTAGCGGCCCGATTCGTAGAAGACGCGGCCCGCGGTGTTGATGAGGATGCTGCCGGTCTGCGGGGGGTTGAGCTTGCGAACGGAGGCGAGGGCGAGGTCGAAGTCGTAGAGGTCCTTCGCGGCGGGGAAGGAGTGGAGGTAGGCGCGGCACATCTGGATGCTGGCGTCGCCTCGGCAGCGCTGGGTGCAGCGCTCGGTGGAGGAGTTGGCGTCGGCGTAGTCGGCAAGCTGCATGTCGGCGATGACCTCGTAGAGGTAGCCGACGGACCAATCGGGGCGGGTGCGTTCCATCTCGCGTCCCTCGGCGAGGATCGCCTTCCAGTCGGCCTTGGCGAGGTAGCCGGCGTAGTGGTCGCACTGGGCGGGGTCCTTGAGGGCGGCCTGGGCCTGGTCGATGTCGGCGAGCCCCTCGTCGACCTGGCCGAGGAGGATCCGGGCCTGGCCGCGTGAGCCGAGGAACGGGGGGTAGTTCGTGGTGCGGAGGGCAGTCTCGGCGTCCTCGAGGGCGAGTCGGGGCTGGTCGAGGACGATGTAGGCGTGGGCGCGGTGGTGGTAGACGCCGAGCTCGGAGGGGCTGACCTCGAGGGCGGTGCTGTAGTCCTGGATGGCGGCGAGAAGCTGTCCGTCCATGACGCGGCAGGCGCCGCGGATTCCGAAGGCCTTTCCGCAGCGGGGGTCGGCCTGGATCGCCTGATCGGCGAGGGAGCGCGCCCCGGCGTAGTTGCCCGAGTTGTAGGTGGTCTCCGCCTGTGCGGCGAGCTGCATGGCCTTGGCGGGGTCCTGGGCCAGGGCGGGGAGCGCGAAGAGGAGGGCGAGGCCGGGGGCGAGACGCATGGGGACCTCCGGGGGGTGGCGCGGAACCAGGGCGTGGAGGCACCTTAAGCAGCCGGGCGGCCCAGGTCAAGGATTGTGGCGTGGTTCAGATCGGGGTCACAGATTCTCCCCGTTCGTAATCGATGCTGGGGCAGTGTGAGTGTAGGGAAAGCCATCAGTTCGCCCTCCCTCGGCAGACACGCACTTCTCACTCATCCCCAGTGAATAGGTGACTTGCGGGAATTCCCGCTGACCTGGCGCGTCTCGTGCCCAACCTCTCCCTGCGCCTCGATCGTGGGGCGTGGATAAGGAAACGCCCATGCTGACGTGCGATCGACCGACCGAGCTGCGGACTCGAGGTCTCATTCACGCCCTTGCGGGGCTCGACGCCAGGCTCCCGCGGACCGAGCTGATCCACCGCGCGCTCGAGGGCGCCCGCGAGATCACCGGCGCCGAGAGGAGCACGCTGTTCCTGCTCGCTCCGGACGGCCTCTCGCTCCTGGCCCACGGGCCGGCGGGACCGGCGGTGGTCCCCTTCCGTTGCGACGTGGCGAAGGGGATCGCGGGGGCCTGCTTCCGCACGGGGATGCCTCTGGTGATTCCCGACGCGCGGCAGGACCCGCGCTTCAACCCGGAGATCGACCAGCGCACGGGTTTCGAGACGCGCAGTATCGTGACGGTGCCTCTGGTCGACCCGGAGCACGGGGTGCGGGGGGTGCTGCAGGCGCTCTCGTCGGCGCCGCGCCGCTTCGACGCGGCCGACGCGGAGGTCCTCTCCTGCTTCGGCGCGCCGATCCTGCTGACGCTCTTTGCGAGCGAGCTGCTGCGCCGCGCGGAGGCGGCGGAGCGGCGGGAGGTTGCCTCGTGCGAGCTGCCGCTCGGCGAGTCGCGCGGCTGCTGCGGGTGGTGACGCGGAGGGAGCTTGCGCGGCATCACGGATCTCCAATGGCGGCGATGAGGGCGCTGGACCTGTCGAAGTCGACGTTCCTGCGGGAGAGGCGGAAGCTCGGGATGGTCAGGGGCGACGAGGCGAAGGAGGCGTAGATCCCCGCGAGACGAGTTTGCCCGACTTCGGTTCGCGAACAGGAATCATTTACCTATTCGGTAAATCATTCTTGACGCGATGTCGATAGCAGGTATACTTCGGGGCGGTGAGTGGTCGACAGAACTCGCCTCCTCGGTGTTGCCTCGCGGGGCTACAGACCTCGGATACGAAAGGCTCGCTCCATGTTCGGGAAGTTCGAATTGTAAACGACTGCAGGTGACGTCTTGGACATCGTATTCAAGACTCCGACGCTGCAGTCCGAGTGCAACGAATCTCGGAAGGCCAAGCGACGGTACGGCGCCGAGGTGGCGGACCGGCTTCGCGTGCGGCTCGACGATCTCGCCGCTGCGGCGAACCTCGAGTCCATGCGCCTCGTGGTCGCCGCCCGCTGCGAGGAGTTGAAGGCCGATCGCAAAGGGCAGTTGTCGGTGCGTCTGCCCGGCGCGTTGCGATTGGTGTTCGAGCCCGCGCATGACCCGATCCCCCTTCGCGTTGGCGGGGGCCTCGATTGGAAGGCGGTCACGGCCGTCCGCATCCTGGAGATCGTGAACTACCATGGGTAAGCAGGTGAACAACCAATATGCCCCGGATCGAGTCTCTCCCCCGGGCGCGACGCTCCAGGAGATCCTCGATGCGCAGGGGCTGTCCCAGCTCGACTTCGCGAAGCGCATCGGGCGGACGACGAAGAACGTCAATCAGATCGTGAAGGGGAAGGCGCCCATCCTCCCGGAGGTGGCGATCCTTTTCGAGACGGTCCTCGGCGTACCCGCAGACTTCTGGCTCGCGAGGGAGCAGCGCTACCAGGAGTCGCTGGCTCGCGGAGAGGCGGACGCGGAGCTCGCGAGCGAGACGGACTGGCCCTCGCGTTTTCCCATCGCCGAGATGATCCGTCGCGGTTGGGTGAGGCGGGTGACAGGCGGCGTGGCGCAGCTTCGGGAGATGCTCCGCTATTTCGCCATCTCGAATCCGAGTCGCTTTGACCAGGTCTGCGATGCCGCGGGGGTGGCGTACCGGAAATCGCAGGCGTTCGAGGCCGACGAGTTCGCGCTCGTTGCGTGGATCCGTCACGGGGAAATCGAAGGACATCAGATCGAGTGCGCCCCCTACAGCGAGGCGAGATTCCGCGCCGCCCTCGAAGAAGTCCGTCACTTCTCGGCGAGTGTCGAGGGTGAGTTCAGCGAGAAACTGCGGGACATCTGTGCCCCCGCCGGCGTGGCTGTGGTCGTGACAGAGGAGCTTCCCAAGTGCCGGGTCAGCGGTGCGACGAAGTGGCTCTCCTCCACGAAGGCCCTGCTCCAAGTCAGCCTTCGCTACAAGAGGGACGACCGGTTCTGGTTCAGCTTCTTCCACGAGGCGGGCCACATCGTCTTGCATGCGAGGAAGGATGTCTTCATCGACAACGACTCTCGCGCCCGTGCTGACCTCGAACTCGAGGCCGATCGGTTCGCGAGCGACCTCCTCATCCCGCCTGCTGACTATCGCGGCTTCGTGAAGAAGGGCAAGTTCGACGACGACAGCATCCGACGCTTCGCCCGCTCCCTCGGACTTGCGCCCGGGATCGTCGTCGGGCGCCTGCAGTACGTCAAGGTCATCCCCTGGAGTTGGGGCAACAGTTTGAAGCGGGAGTTGGAGTGGACTGACTCGTAGGGGTCGGTCCCGGGACGCTGTGTCGCGGGGCACCGCCCAATTCCATCGTGATGGGGGTGACTCATGCCCGACTTCGCCGGAACTGTGGAGCAGATTGACGGCGGCGCGCTTCAGCGCGTCGCGGAGATCCTCCTGGACATGAAGAGCCCGCCTGGGGCGTGGACCTTCGGCGGTCGCTTGAGCGGATGGCCGAGCCGCAGGAAGGTCGCGAACAAGTGGTTCCTCTGCAGCCTGCTTGACTACCAGATCCCCGTGGAGCGGGCCTGGGGCAACGGGCTCTTCCTCGCCGAGAACCTCCTCGGCGACCCGCCGAACCTCTGGGAGCGGATCGACTCGATCCCGGAGGACGAATGGATGGATCTCTGCGTGGAGCACTTTCCCTGACGAGATGCCTGATGGAGGAACTGACGCTCAAGACGCCACGGGAGTTCATCAGGGAGCTGAATCGGCGGCCTATCGTCCTACTCTGCACAGAAGTCAAGGTGGGCACGATCATCGACGGCGACACGATCAGAGTGACGCTCGCCGGCGAGGTGAAGGAGCGCACGATCCGGATTCGCGGCGTCGACACGCCGGAGATGATGACGTCGGAGGTGAACGGGGAGGATGAGACGGAGGCCCCTCGCTCGATCAAGGAGACAAGGCCGCTGGGTATCGCGGCCCGGGAGCGGCTCGTGTCGCTCTTGCAGGGGCGTCGCGTATTCGCGCACCTGCAGCGCAGGCCGGGACGCGCGGATGACTACGTCTCCCATCACGGGTGCAGGGTTCTGGCGTACCTGTCTCTGGATTCGGCAGAAGGTCAGGATGTCGGTGAGCTGCTGATTCGCGAGGGGTACGCCCTGGTGTGGCCGAGGCACACGAGATCCCGGCGCTACCTCCATCCGAAGATGGAGGGATACGTGACGCTTTGCAATGCGGCGCTGGAGGGGAAGCCGGGCCTCTGGGGCAAGGGCTTGGGGGCCCCCTGCCCGTGCATTCTGAGTGGGAAGAAGGCGTGGTCCCTCGAGAACTGCAAGCGGTCATGCTTCCGTCGCGACTGAGGTGCGTCGAGTCGGCGCGATGTTGAGGTCGAGTCGCCCCCACCTCTGCGCCGTGGGCGGGGAAAAGCGGGTCGCAAGGTGAGACGATTCGTTGATGCCGCCGGGCAACGAGAGGGCCGCGGCAGCGCTGTGCGATGGCGCACTCGGTCATGCCTCAGGGCGACATTCGAGTCGCATGAGGGCTGTGTGCGGGCAGAGGCAGCCATACCCGCGAGCAATCCGTGGGCTGATTCACGGCGACAGAGAGCACAGGCGGCGATGCGGGACGGCAACCGCACGGCTCACTGCGAGCGATGGGCGGGCTGTGTCATGGCGGCGCTCGGCGTAGGGAGGGCGACGTCAGCTCGCGCGCTGGGCTATCGAAGGGCCACGGGCGGGCCACAGACGAGCCACGGGAACGCGCCCAACGGGCTGCCGCAGAACGGAGGCTCGTGGCCGGGAGTGATGCACGGGGGCAACGTCACGGCGCTGGGAGGGCTGCGGCAGGGCAACGTGACGGATGCATCGGGGCTGCATGACGGCTACTGAGGATCGCCCCCCGTGATGCACGCGGGCAACCTCATCTCGTCGGGCGGGCCGCGAGTGGACCACGTGCGGGCTGACGCGCGGCGACGCAGGGCAACATGCGAACTGCATCTGTCCGCTGCGAGAGCTGCCTGCGGGCAACTGCAGCGTTACGTGCCGGCGATACGAGGGCGACGTTCGGCTCATGTCTCTCTGCGAAAGAGCAACGTGACGGCTGCTGCAGGGCGGACGGACGACAACCGCAGCGCCGCTCGACAGCGATGCAGGACAATGCGCGGGGGCAACGTCACCTCGCACACCTGGCTGCGTGACGCCTCCCGCAGGGCCGCGCTTGCGCCGCCGCATCGCTGCGGGAGGGCCACTGCATCGCCACGATCGAGCCGCCCCAGGATCGTTTCACCTCCTCAACCAAATGGCGAAGATGGAGTTGCGCATTCGCGCGTCGCCGTTCGTGCGGTCCCCTGCCGGGGAGGCGATTCCGCTCATCTTCAGGCCGCGCCCGGCGCCTCTCCCTCCCTGAAGGCAATCGCGTCGAGCGGTTGACGATTCCCGTCCGTTCGCCTATCCTCCTCAACCACCCAGGCCGCGCACTCCCGCCATCGCCGTTGAGGGCCCCCAGTGAACGCCCAAGAGTTCATTCGGAAGTGGACGAAGGCCAACCTCAACGAGAGCCAGGGCTCGCACGAGCACTTCCTCGACCTCTGCGAGTTGTTCGAGCACGCGAAACCCGCGGCCGCCGACCCCGAAGGCGCGACCTACTGCTTCGAGAAAGGCGCCCGAAAGCTCGGCGGCGGCGACGGCTTTGCGGACGTCTGGAAGAAGGGGTTCTTCGGCTGGGAGTACAAGGGGAAGCACAAGGATCTCCAGAGGGCGTACGAGCAGCTCCTCAAGTACAAGGACTCGCTCGAGAACCCGCCGCTCCTCGTCGTGTGTGACCTCGACGAGTTCAGGATCCACACGAATTTCACGAACACCGCCCACGAGGAGCACCGGTTCACCACCGCAGAGCTTTCGAACCCCGACAAGCTGGCCCTCCTCCGCAAGGTCTTCCACGACTACGAAGCGCTGCGCCCGCAGCGAACGACACGCCGCGTGACCGAGGACGCAGCAGAGCAGTTCTGCCGTGTCGCCGACAAGCTCCGCGAACGGAAGGTTGAACCCCTCCGCGCGGCCCACTTCCTGATGAAGCTCGTGTTCTGCCTCTTCGCCGAGGACGTCGGCCTCTTGCCGAAGGGGATCTTCGCGAAGCTCCTGGAGATGACGGCGGACGATCCGGAGCGGTTCACGAAGGCCGCGGGGGACCTCTTCTCCGCGATGCGTGAAGGCGGGCTCTGGGGAATCGAGAAGATCCACCACTTCGACGGCGGTCTGTTCGCGGATGCGGAGGTCCTCGCCCTGACCGAGGAGGAGCTGCACCTCCTCGCCAAGATTGCGGACCTGGATTGGAGCAACATCGAGCCTGCGGTCTTCGGGACGCTGTTCGAGAAGAGCCTGGACCCCGACAAGCGAAGTCAGCTCGGCGCACACTACACGAGCCGGGAGGACATCGAGACGATCGTCGAGCCGGTGCTGATGGCGCCGCTCCGCCGGGAGTGGGAGGAAGTGAAGGGGCGCCTCACGAAGCTGCAGGAGGCGTCGAAGGCCGAGAAGATGGAGGCCCACAAACGGGCGGTGAAGAAGTTCGACCAGGAGATCGCAGGATTTCTGGAGCGGTTGCGCGGGATCCGGATCCTGGATCCGGCGTGCGGGTCGGGGAACTTCCTGTACGTCAGCTTGAAGCTCCTCAAGGACCTGGAGAAGGAGGCCATCACCTTCGCGGCGGTCGCAAGCGGAAGGCAGATTCTCCCGTACGTGCAACCGGACCAGCTCTACGGGATCGAGGTGAACCCCTACGCGCAGGAGCTGGCGTCGGTCGTCGTCTGGATCGGCTACATCCAGTGGTACAGGGACAACGGGTACGTGATGGGCACAGATCCGGTGCTAAAGCCGCTCAACAACATCGTCCGGAAAGACGCGATCGTCGACCTCACCGACCCGAAGTTCCCCAAGGAGCCGGACTGGCCCGATGCAGACGTGATCGTGAGCAATCCCCCCTTCCTCGGGGGGAAGCTCCTGCGCGGCGGTCTTGGCGACGACTACGTCAACACGCTCTTCAAGGTGTACGACGGGCGGGTGCCTCGCGAGGCCGACCTGGTGCTCTACTGGTTCGAGAAGGCGCGCGCGATGCTCGTGCAGAAGCGGGTCCAGCGCGTAGGCCTGCTCGGGACGCAGGGAATCCGCGGTGGTGCAAACCGCAAGGTGCTGGAGCGCATCAAGGAGACGGGGGACATCTTCTTCGCCGTGTCCGATCGCGAGTGGGCCCTGGACGGAGCCATGCTCAACATCTCGATGATCGGGTTCGATGCGGGCATCGACAAGGTTCGCGTGCTCGATGGCCAACCCGTCGCGAGAATCAATGCCGACCTCACGGCCGGCGCGAACATTGGGGATGCGGTGCCGCTGAAGGCGAACATGTGCGTCTCGTTCATGGGCGACACGAAGGGTGGAAAATTCGACATTCCGGAGAAACTCGCGAGGGAGTTCCTCACCGCCTCGAATCCGAACGGACGACCGAACAGCGATGTCATCAAGCCCTGGGTCAACGGCAAGGATGTGCTTGGAACTCCGCGCGGCATGTCGATCGTCGATTTCGGCGACTCGATGTCCGCGGAGGAGGCGGCGCAGTACGAGGGGCCCTTCGAATACCTCAAGAAGGCCGTCAGCACCCAACGTGGGAATTCGAGGTCAGCGCGATCGGAGTGGTGGATTCACGAAAGACCACGTCCGGACATGAAAGCTGCTTTGGCTCGCCTCCGCCGCTACATCGCCACAACCCGGCATGCGAAGCATCGGGTCTTCGTCTGGTTGCCTCCGCATGTTCTCCCCGACAGTGCGCTCATCGTCTTTGCCCGGGAGGACGACTACGCCTTCGGGGTGCTGCATTCGCGTGCGCACGAACTCTGGGCGCTCCGCCAGGGCACTCACTTGCAGACGCGGTCGCGATACACCCCCACAACCACCTTCGAGACGTTCCCTTTCCCCTGGCCGCTCTGCAAGGAACCCCGCAAGGGCGAGTTCGGCTTCGATAGGCTCCAGGCGATCTCGGAGGCGGCGCGCGAGCTCGTGGCGAAGCGCGACGCGTGGCTGAAGCCGGCCGAGGGCGCGGCGAAGGGCGACGTGCGCACCCTGACGGCGCTCTACAACAAGCGCCCGACGTGGCTCGCGGACGCGCACGCGAAGCTCGACCGCGCGGTCTTCGCCGCCTACGCATGGCCCGCCGACCTCCCCGACGCGGGCCTGCTCGATCGCCTCCTCCAGCTCAACCGTGCCTACGCCGCGAGCGAGTCCACGCTCCACTCGCGCCCGAGCCTTGCGGCCGACGCACCGCCGTAGCGGCGGTATCCTGTCGCGCCTACGAAGAGAGCGATTGTCCGAAACGGTCCATCAGCTCCCTTGAGCGCGCTAGGAAGAAGTCCCGAATGATCGTGAACTCTAGCGGGCGGCGCAGCCTTAGTCTTGAGAACTGGTACCCAAGATCCTCGACGTGTCGGAGTTGTGCTGCGAACTGAATGTTCTCGAATCCCCCTTGCTTATTGGGCACGAGGGTCAAGAGCGAGTCGAGAGTGAAGCGCTCTGGAACGAGGCAGTATACGTCAACGAAGTCTTTCACCTCATTGCGATCGTAGAGGCAAAGCACCTTGTTGACCGCGATATCGACAAGGGAGTCGACGCGGACATCCCCATAGGTCTTCGGAGGTTCGATCTCCGGGGGCCATTCGTGCACCAAATCGACCTTGAGCCGGGAAGAATGACCTGCTGTGCTTACGAATAGGCATCGAAAGTTCGTGTCCCCGTGATCCTCATCCAGGTCGTAGCCGGCTTCGTTGCAGAATGCGCGGAGGATCCCCACGCCCGCGTCGATCGCCTGAGGTGTTCTCGTGAACAGGTCCAGGTCATCCGAGTCCCGATGGTGAAGATAGAACTCGGCAAGTGCGCTCCCGCCACTGAGGAAAAAGCCGAGACCGCCCAATCCCTTCGCGAATACTCCCTGGAGGACGGCCTGTTGGAGTGGCGTGAGGATGCTATCCATGTGCGGGCATGACCTCCAGCGCCATTTCGAACGCGCGACGCATTCGATCTCTCAGTTGAACGTCTGGGAGGACCCGACGAATCTCCTCGGGCGAGACATCAAGGGAAATCAGCGTGCGGAGTGCGTCCCCGACCGAGCTCGCCTGCCCAAGAACTCGCTCAATCACCCACCGTCGCTCTGCAGGGGTGCCTGCCCTCGCGAGTTCTGAGAGGTCGCGAGAGTCGAGAGCGTACTCCCAGATGAGGCCGTCGACCGCCCGCTTCCGTAGCGACTCTGCCATGCTCCTCGCAAAAGACCGGGAGGCAGGCTTCGCGGTCGGGCCATTCGCGTAGGCCTCCGCCGCCTCTGCGCGCGTCTCGTAGAGCTGGCGCACGTGGGCGGTGCGCACCTCGAATCCAGAGAAGTGCAGAGCGTCGCGCAGCCTTCCGCCCAGGTCCCTGTCGTCCGGAAACCGGTCCAAGAGAACACCCGTGACTGCCCAGAACACTGCATCGCTACTGCCCGACAGAAGTTCAGCAACAACGTGCGCGTGCGCATTGCTTGCTGCTCCCATCTCCATGAGAAGACGCTGATCACGCTCTGGCAGCACCACGCGGCCGAGCATCCTGCGATATGAGAAGCGAAGCTCATCCTTGGAGGTGGAATGGTCGAAAAGCAGGCTAATGAACCGATTGCGCTCCGAGTCGGGGATCGCGCTCACGCCCTTGGCGACGTCGGGTGCCCAAGTGGAAAATCCTTGGTCGGCCTCGGTGACTTCCCGGAGAAGCGCGAGCAGGTCGTCCGGTCTTGATCCAAATAGGGATCTCGTGATTCCCCACCATTCGAATCCGTGGTCATATGCCTTGGGCAGCGCGGAAACGAGGAGGGTCCTTGCGACGGTCACAAATCGTTCAGACGCCTGGAAGGGGGTTGCGGCCGCGCTGCGACCATGGATGCGCCAATAGAGCAGGCGAACTGCTGCGATGGACGCCGCTGCAGTCTTGAGAACGCCGAGATGCAAAAGGAAGTCCGCAAGCTCATCCGGTACGAGCGGAGCGATCCACTCCGTAAACGTGAGGTTCTCCAAGACCTCCTCAGCACTGAGATGCCCGTTTTCGACGAGGCAGGCGATGCGCCGTAGCGACCTGGTGTCCACGCGATCCACCTGGCTCGCAGCTAGCACGGCGCGCGCATGTACGTCGGGGCCGGACGCTCCCTTCTCGAGGAATGCCAATCGCTCCGACGCTTGCCACGCGTGCAGGTAGCAGGTGAGGGCCATCGGTCCGCGCTCCCGGTTGCTGACTCGGCAGATGCGCGAGAGCAAGGTGTGGCTCAAGTCGGCGCGACCCAGCGCCAGGAAGAATGCGTATGCCCCGATCGCCTCCGCTGACACAAGCCACTGGATGTCGAGATCAGAAATGTCTTCGTGAAGAACGCGGGCGGCTAGCTCCTCGCCCCACGAACGCAGTCGTTCGCCCAGTTGCTCCGGGCTGTCCTGCGTCTCCTCTCGCAGAGAAGTGGATGGGCCGAATGAAATACGGAGACGTGCCGAAAGGGACTTCCCCGTCAGTCGCGCGCATAGAGATTGGATTTCGGACTTGAGACGCAGGCCCCACGCCGTCAGCTCCGGGGCCATGCTTTCCCCCAGCCATTTTGGCGGATGCACATCAAGTCGGCGCAGCGACTTGATGAGTGAAGCCCGCTCTGTCGCAGAAAGGACCCCGGCGCCCGCGACGACCTTCTCCAACGCCTTCAGTGCGGGCTCCTTCACCCCGTGCTCCAGGCCCTTCACCGCGAGTCGGCCTACAGCCGAACAGATCGCCGGCTGAAGTATCGGGGATGCTTCCCCCACGGAATCCCCGAGCAGGTCGAGCACGCCGGTGACATGGTGGATCATGTCCTCCCACGTTGGCTGGAAAGGCTGTTCAGGGGGGGCAGGTCCGGAGCTGCGCCGTAGGCGAACCATCCCAATTTCGAACATCTCCTGAACAGCCGCGACCAACAGCGATCGGCCTTCGTCTCCGCAGCCCTTCCATAGGTCGCGAAGCAGGGACAGACGGTCCTCGTACGATGCGGGGATTTGCGGATGCTGCAGGTGGAAGGACTCTCTAAGCAGGTCGGTGAAGTAGCCTTGATGCCGTCGGACAACCCCTGCCCCTTGCTGAGTGCCAGCCTGCTCGGCCTGCGCGAGTACGAACACCATGCGTACCGCGTCGGAGAAGGTGTTCGCATGCATGAGCAAGGGGTCAATCAACCAGAGGAGGCTCGATCGCACTCTGTCATCCAGCCAGCGGTTCGAGTCTGCCGGCGCTTCGGTGATGCGCTGCCTCAAAGCACCTGCCATGACACCGGGGAATGCCTCGCTTAGTTCGCCCAGGCCGGCGAGACCTTCCGCGAGTTCGTTGAGTGTCCTGTACGGAGTGTTTCCACCCAGAAGCCCCTCAACGAACCGCTGAACGATTGTCACATCCGCCAGCTCGCAAAGCTGCCGGAGGAGACGACCTCGGAGCCGGCCCTCGTTCGCGATGAAGAGTTCCTCCAGGAGGTCCGGTCTGTTCCCGATTGCCTCGCGCGCTAGCGCGGCGGCGAGAGAGGGCGGCACCACTTCGACGAGCACCGGATCTTGCGGCGGTCGCGCGGCGAGGATGCCATCAGCCACGAGCAACCCAACCGAGTCGCGAACGCGCTGAGGTGACAACTCCAGCGCCGAAGACAGTGCCTCGACATCATGAGCCTCTGGAGCGAGGCGCACCGTTGATAGGAGGGAGAATGCCCTCGCCGCATCGAGCGGTTCAGACCCAAGCCGATCGCTCACGCGAGCTTTCAGCAGTTCGCCAACCCCACGACGGAAGTCCCCGTTGTCCTTAGGAAGCTCCTTGGCTACAAACGCCGCATCGAGCAGGAGGCCAGGGATGCCCGCGCTCTCCTTCACGATCCAGGACTCCAAGGAGAAGCCCAGAGCCCCGGCGGCGACCCCAAGGAGCTTGGAGGCCGAAGGATCATCCAGACGCTCAACTTCAATTGAGGCAATACTCGGCCCACCAGGCTCGAGTGCGGAGGGGAGAGTCAAGACCAGACAGAGACCATCCATCCCAAGGACGCTCTCCACGAGACGGCGCGCGTGATTGCGTTCCAGAGGAATGTCGACTAGGAGGATCGTGGCCTTGCGGCCAGGCGTCTGCAGTTGTCGCAAGTCGGCGGCCTCCAGTCGGTCGATTGAGGCCGCGACGACCGAGAGTCCGCGAAAGGTCTCCTCGAAGAGTACATCCAGCGCGAGGCGGCTCTTCCCGACGCCGGCCGGTCCGCAGACTTGGATTACTCGGACCGTTGGATCGAGCAGCGCTTCTCGGAGTTGATTTGCTGCCTCCTCGCGAGCAACCGCGTGTTCAATCCACCGACGACCTCGGGCGGCTTCCCGGCGCACCATTTCGTCCCGGTCTACTTGAACGCTGGAGAACGAGAGTGTAGCGAAGAATGCGCTTCGGAGGTGTGGAACGTCATTGAGGATGGCTGCGAGTTTCGCGGCGCCGATGAGGTGAATGTGCGTGCGCGCTCCAGGGGGCGCTACGTGAGCGAGCGCGGTTTCCAGTTTCTTGGCCTGAGACGCGCTAAGGTTGAGATTCGTAATTGCCACGAAGCGGTCAGGGGAATTCTCACTTGTGACGATCTTCTTGAAATCACCGAGGAGGCGCCTCTGCAGCCTCTCCGCGAGCCTGGAGCGTTCCCCGTCGGATGCTTCAAGCCACTTGTACTGGTACACCGTGCAGCCGGGGCCAACGAGTTCGAAGGGATCGTTCCTATCGGCCTGAGGTAGTTCGATATTTGCGTCAATCCCACCATCAGGAGCCCAGATAGGGCCGCCGAAGCACGCGCGCACCGGAGGTCCAGGCAGTCGGGCCATGATTAGGCTGCTGATCAGGGCGGTGAAGTAGGCGGGACCCCTGTCGGACCATGATGAGCTAATCCGCTCAACGTCGGGGGGGGTTACCGGCTGCCCATGCGGGAGGTTTTGCACTAGACGTCTTGACCTCGTGCGCCTCGATCGGGTGATAGACCGGCAAGTAGAGACAGCCGAGGAGCTAGCCCAACTGCAAGCGGCGAACCAATTCCCTTCGGCTGCCATCTCCCCTGCGGGCGCCATACCCTTCTGTCGGGTCCACCCATCCAAGCCCAATTGTAGCCTCGCAGTAGGGCGACTGCAACCGCGACAAAGGACGCGTTGGCCGGCTTCTGTCAGAAGGACAACTCGAGGTTCTGGCGAACTTTCTTCCGCCTCGAACCGCCCTCGAGAGGTCCACCCGCATCCGCCTCTCCGCCAAGAGCGCCGGCTCGCGACGCGCCTCCACGACCAGGTCGCGCACGAACTCCTGGATCTCCCACCCGAACCGCTCCCGCGCCTTGTCGAGATCGGCGGCCCCAGAGGCCATCAGATACGTCACCTCGCTTAGCTCGCGCATCGCAGGATGCCTCTCCTGGAGATGCTTCAGGTAGCCCCGCAACACCGAGGCGGCCAGGCTCTTCACGTACCCCGAGAGCACCAGCGCCTCCCGCGGGTCCAGCTTCCGCGTCGACGGCCCCTCCAGCAGACAGTCGAGGAGGTCGACATAGGAGAGCGGGCGGAAGAGCGACGACTCGGGCATCTCCCCGCCCGGCGTGAGGAACAGGCCCCCGACGATCCGCTCCGGCCGGAACCCCTCGAACCACCTCGCGTACGTCTCCGTCTGGCTGTCGTGCTCGTGCGACCAGACCTTGTTCTCGATCGCGAGCAGCAGGCCGGGGCCCGACACCACCAGGTCGACCCGGTCGAGTGCCGAGGGGTCCTCGCCGTCCACCCCGATGACCACCTCGCGCCGGACCGCGAGGGCGCCGCGGTCGATCGCCTGCGAGATCCGACTCTTCCACTCCTCGGGATGGTCCAGCCGCTCCGCCAGCTTCATGAGCGCCGCGGGAGCCACGTTCCTCGCGGCCAGAGGGTCCAGAAGCCAGCGGATCACGTCGGAGTGGGCGTTCTCGTTGTCGAGCTTGTTCATCACCGTCAGGATCTCGACCCCCTGACGATCCTTCAGCCCCCAGAGTGCCCCACCCTTCGCTCCCTCGAACCTCGACTGCACGTGCCGCTTCCATCCGAGCTGGATGCCGGCCAGCGTCGCCTGCAGCCGCTCCACCTCGGCGAAGGCAGGCGGCGCAGACGTTGGCACCGCGCGGAGGAGGAGAGGATCGATCGCCTTGAGTCCCCCGAGGAGGTCTCGAAGGCGGGAGACGAGCGCGTGGGTCTCCTCCGGGTAGGTTGCGGAGCCGGCGCCCGCGCTGACGGAGGTCGTGGCGGACAGCGCACCACGGAGGCCGTCGAGGAGGGACCGCAGCGCGCAGGCGTCGGCGACCGGAGGTCCGAAGCGAATCGTCGGCCGGTCGCCTCGAACAGGCCGGCTAGACGGTCGGACGGCCTCCTGGCCCATGGCGCCCCTCCCTTCGCAGGCGAGCCGGCATGAGCCGCACCGGGCTGGCCTTCAGGCCTGTCGAATGAGCGGGAGGATACGCAGCATCGCAGGCCGGGTCAAGCGGTCGAGCACCCGCCGGAGGGGGGGGTCAGACGATTTGCCGATAGCTGGCGTAGGCCGCCACGACCTTCAAGAGCTCCCGTGTGGGGGAAGCGCACCCTCGGAAGGAGAGACGGACCAGACTTCCCGGGATCTTCATGACCTCGTCCAGGAGCGCATGAATGAACCCGGTCGTCGGCACACGTACGCCCTCGAAGTCCAGGATGACATTCTCTCCGCGCTCGATCCTCGGACGGATCTCCGCGTCCCGAATCCGGTGCGCCTCCTTTGTGTTCTCGTCGAAATCGAGAACGCGCACGGTGAACGTGTCCTCCACCTCGGCCTTCGAACCCAGGAAGTCGAGCCCGGCCGGACCCGACATCCGGCGAGCCTCCTCCGCCAGCGTCCGACACTCCTTCAGGATCTCGGTGAAGTCGTGAACCCCTTCGGTCGGAAAGTCCACGACGACGACGGTCCCAGGCCAGGGGTGGATCGAGCGGTACACGCGCTCGGGCGTCGCCGGTCTCGACTCCCTGACGGATTCGAGGTCCCCTCGGATGCCGAGCAGCGCCTTGCCGGACGCCAGCCAGAACGACCCGCCCGCGCGCCAGGCGATCTCGCGGGAAAAGAACAAGCCGAGTCCCGCATTCTCCTGCGCATCGCCGTAGGGTCCGCCCCCGCCCTGCGCCCCCGACGCATGCGGCAAGACGGCCATCCGCGCAGCTTCCAGGTCGGTCCGCAGCTCGGGATACCGGGTCTGCAGCGAATCGCGAATGCCGCGGCCCAGGTCGCACAGAACGACCTGCAGGGCCTTTCGCTCCGGGAAGTGCTGCGCGATGGCCACGCCGCCGATGCGGGAATTCGCGTGCTGGAGGACGTTTCGCGCCAGCTCCTTCATCACGTAGCTGAGCGCGTCGGCCGCCTCCGGGCAGTGCGCCAGCGTCAGCCGATTCGTGCTGCCGCTGAAGGCCTGCATGTCCGCGTGCGATGCGATCACGTGGAGTCCCGTGTTCTGCGGGGACTCGGACCACTGCTTGCTCACCCGGGTCGAGACGCCGCTGGCCAGGACCTCCTCCAGACCCATGTCCCGGAAGTACACGTTGGAAGGCGAAGACGCATCCAGGTCAGCGCGAATTGAGCATCCATCCAGTCTCATCCGAAGTCCGTATGCCGTGAACATGGCCAGGGCCCACGGCTCCATGAACTTCACCCCCGTGAAGTCGAGGCAGAGTTCCGTTCGTCCCTTGGGGAGCTTCCAGAACCACTCCCAAGTCACCAGACGACTGCGCATGTCCGCGCCGGAACCGTTCCAGTCAAGCTTGGGGATCGAGAGCAGATGAACGGAGTCGGACATCGTCAGAGACCTTCCGGACAGTCAAGCGCGTCTCCCACGCGCGCGGGATTGTAGCGCCGATCCGGGATGCCCGCAACGGCCGCGCCTCCCCATGACCCACGGGAGCTCAGCCCCCTGCGTGAGCGGAACCACCATGGACCCAGGTGGGTCCATGGTGGTCCCACCCGGCGGAGGCGCGCGAGACACAACTCGCCTGATCCCCTCCAGCGCACGGCTGGAATGGCACTTGCGACACATCCGCGAGATCCCCGATCCGCTGGCACGCGCCTCGCTGATAGGTGCCAGCGACAGGAGTGGATGTTCCACTCCACGGGGAACCAACGCTGCGAGGATGACCGCCCGATGGGTCGAATGTGCACGCTCGCGCGCACCGCACCCGAGGCTGAACGCCGACGAGGACGCGAATCCGAGAGGCCAAAGTGACCTGCTCCGATGGACTCCTACCGAGAAAGGAGATGTCCCATGGACACGAACGACAAGAGCCCGATCTTCGTGCGTCACACGGAGGTCGACCGGGACGACGCGGTCGCCTTCCTGAAGAAGGTCGGTTTCGTCGAGACCGAGACGGCTGGAACGTTCGCTCGCGACAGCTCGCGCAAGACCGCGCAGCGGGTCGCAGGCGCGCGCTACCTGACGTCGGTGAACGTCGAGGCGCTCATCGCCGCCCCGAAGGCATGGCGCCAGTTCGTCCTGCGCTGGTCGAAGAAGATGGCGGCGTAGGATGAGCATGGCCACATGAGCGGGGGAGGTCCTGCAGGACTTCCCCCGCGTCATTCCGCCCGCCTACCCCTTCTCGGCCTTGCTCTTCACGGCCTTCGGCGCGGGGGGCTCGTCCTCCGCAACGGAGGGAGGGACGATGCCGAGGTCGTTGATCTTGTCCATGAGCGTCGTGCGGTGGATGCCGAGCGCGACCGCCGCGCGCGAGCGGTTCCAGTTGTGCATGCCGAGGACGACGAGCAGGTGCCGCCTCTCCGCCGCGCGAAGCGAGAGGTCCATCTCGTCCAGCTCCTCGACCGACGTCAGCGGGATCATCCTGCAGGGGATGTCGTCGAAGCCGATCATGTCCTTGCGGGTCTGCGCGACGCCGCCGCGGATCACGCCCCTGAGCTCGCGCACGTTCCCCGGCCACGGGTAGATGAGGAAGAACTCGGTGAGGGCCTGCGTGAGCCCCTTCACCTCCTTCTTGTACTTGCGGTTCGCCTCCTCGATGAACGTCGCGAGCAGGTACGGCAGGTCCTCCCGCCTCTCGCGCAGCGAGGGGACCTGGATGGGCACCTCGTAGAGGCGGTAGAAAAGGTCCTCGCGGAAGCGGGTCGACCGCGAGGTGACCTGGTCGAGGCGGCGGTTCGTCGCGCAGATCAGGCGCCCGTCGGCGTGCTCCACCTTCTCGCTGCCGACCCGCTTGAACTGCTTGTACTCGACGATCTGGAGGATCTTCGCCTGCGCCGAGAGCGACAGCTCGCCGATCTCGTCGATGAAGACCGTCCCCTTGTGGCCGAGGGCGAACACCCCGACGCGGTCCGCGATCGCGCCGGTGAAGGCCCCCTTCTTGTGGCCGAACAGCTCGCTCTCGACGAGCGTGTCGGGGACGCCGTTGCAGTTGAGGATCGCGAACGGCCCCGCGTGGCGCGTGGAGGCGTTGTGGATCGCCTGCGCGAGGAAGTTCTTCCCCGTGCCGGTCTCCCCGAGGAGGAGGATCGTCACGTCGTCCCCCGCGACCTTCTGCGCCTTCTCGACGCACTTTCGCATCACCGGCGACTCGGTGTGGAAGTTGTCGAAGGAGACCTTCACGGAGCGGTACTGCTGCGAGAAGGTCTGGGGCGTAGGGGTGTCGGACGACATGGGGGCCTCCAGTGGGCGGTCCGGTAGCACGCGGCTCGCGAGGCGGTCAAGGGAATTGGGGCGCGGTCAGGGGCGATCGGTGTCGGGTTTCCCCCCGCGGAGGCGATCCAGCTCCACGCGCAGGCGGCGCACCTCCTCCTCCGCGCTGTCGGCGCGCTGTCGCTCCTGCTCGGCCCGCTGTCGCTCCTGCTCGGTTCGCTGTCGCTCCTGCTCGGCTCGCTGCTGCTCCAGGTCGGCGCGTTCTTCGCGGGTTGGCAGGGGCGAGGCCGAGCCTGGCGTGAAGAACCGGACGTGCCGCTCATCGACGCCCACTTCTAGCCCTAGTTCACGGCTCAGCAGCCGGCCAGAGCTCCCCGCGGGGGCTGGCTGGTAGAGCCCGTTTTCCAGGACGTAGCCACGAAGACGGCTCGCCACCCAGTCGGCGCGGGGGTCGAAGAGGAAGTACTCGCGGACGCCGAGGTCGTCCCGGTGCTTCGCCATCTTGTCGCCGAGGTCTTCCATCCGCGTGTTCTTGGATGTCACCTCGAGCGCGAAGCAGGGAAGATGGCCGCCCTCTTCCCATACCTTGTAGATATTGCGCTGGCGATTTGGCACCCCCTTCACGACGTACGTGTCGGGGCAGACGCAGACGGAGGGGTCGCCTTCCGCGTAGTAGAGGAAGTTGTTCCCGGACACGTAGACCATGGGGTCGGGCGCGAAGAAGTCCTTGAGGACGTTGATGACGTAGTCCTTCATCTCGTCCCGATGGTCGTCGCTCTCGCCCATGGGCCTCCCGTCCCGCTCGGGGTACTCGATGCTTTTCAAGGGCAGGACCTGTCGCGGGTCCATGCGGTGTCTCCCTGTTCGCTTCCCTCCGGGTCATCCTAGCCCCGCGGTTCCTTGCGGTCAACGCCCGCCACGCCAACGAGGCATGCGCGTGATTGCGCCCGTCCCGCGCCTGTGCTACGGTCTGGGCGCCCGAGGGGACCTCCATGCCCGTGGCCTGCCCCGTCTGCGGAACCCGCATCGATGACGCCTACCAGGGCGTCTGCAGGCGCTGCGGGTCGGGCTCGCGCCCCCACGCCGCCGCCCCGACGAACGACCCGACGATCGGCGCCGCGAACACCCCCACCTTCGCCGGCAATCTCCCGACCCTCGACGCGATCGCCTCGCACACCCTCCCCGGCGTCGCCCCCTCCCCCGACACCACGGCGACGATCGCCGAGCCCTCCTCGCCCCGCCCCGCAGGCTCCCCCGTGCGCCCCCTCCCCGTGCCGGGGCCCGACGGACTCCCCTTCGGCCGCTACGTCCTCATCGCCCAGATCGGCCGCGGCGGGATGGGCGTCGTCTACCGCGCCTGGGACCTCGAGCTGCAGCGCACCGTCGCCCTCAAGACGCTCCTCGGCGAGGAGTCCGGCGAGGGCCGCACGCCGATGCCCCCCGCCTTCTCGCCCGACGTCACGCCGCCCGCCGTCCAGCGGTTCCTGCGCGAGGCCCGCTCCGCCGCCCGCCTCCGCCACCCGAACGTCATCTCCGTCTACGACGTCGGTCAGCACGACGGCCGTTATTTTTTTACGATGGAGTTCGTCGACGGCGTCGGGATCGACCGCTGGGTCAAAGGGGAGGGGCGCCCCGACGCCGCGAAGCCGTCGTTCCGCGAGATGGCGAGCGTCCTCGAGGGGGCTTCGCGAGGCCTCGCCGCCGCCCACGCGGAGAAGATCGTCCACCGCGACGTGAAGCCCTCCAACATCCTCGTCGACGGAAAGGACCATGCCCACCTCGGCGACTTCGGCCTGGCGAAGGACGTCGAGATGGCATCGACCAGCGGCCTCACCCTCTCGGGGGCCCTGCTCGGCACGCCGACCTTCATGTCGCCCGAGCAGGCGAGCGGGGACCTGGAGGCGATCGGCCCGCGGAGCGACGTCTTCGCCGTCGGTTCGGTGATGTACTTCGCGCTCACGGGCGAGGTCCCCTTCGCCGGGCCGACGCTCCTCGGCCTCCTGCGGAGTATCCTCGAGGACGAGCCGGTCCCGCCGTCGAAGCGGAACGCCTCCGTCCCGCGCGACCTGGAGGTGATCTGCCTGAAGGCGCTCGAGAAGGAGGTCGAGCGGCGCTACGCGGGGGCGGAGGCGCTCGCGGACGACCTGGGCCGCTTCGCGCGCGGGGAGGCGATCCACGCGCGGCCGCGGAGCCTCGGCTACCGCGCCTCGCTCCTCCTGCGGCGCCACGTGAAGGCGATCGGCGCCGGGGTCCTCCTCGCCGCGGCGGTGATCGTCGCGCTCGTCTTCGCGGCGCAGGCGCGGCACGAGAGCGACCAGGCGGAGGCGCAGCGGCGGCGGAACTCCGCGCGGGACCTCCTGCAGCAGACGGAGGACGTCGAGCGCTTCAAAGACCGCGAGAACCTGAAGGCGCAGCTCCCGAACATCAAGAAGGCGATCGACGTCGATCCGACCTACGCCCTCGCCTACCTCCGCCGCGGCCGCGTGCAGGAGCGGCTCGGGGAGTTCGACGAGGCGCTGGCCGACTACAAGCGGGCGACCGACCTCGACGGGACGCTGGCGGAGGCGTTCTACCACGCGGGGTGCGTCCGGCTGTGGAAGGAGGAGCCGGACGCGGCGACGCTCGCGGAGGCGACCGGCGACTTCGAGCGCGCGGGGACGGCGGCGCCGGGGAGCGAATTCGCGACGCTGGGTCAGGCGTACATCCTGACGATCCGGAAGAAGCGCCACGAGGCGCTCGCGCTGCTGGAGACGCTTTCGCAGGCGAACATCCGCCACGCCGACCTCTTCTTCCTGCGCGCGGCGCTCCACTCGTTCGACCTGCAGGTCGGCGACGTGCGGGTCGACTTCCACGAGGTCGACGACGAGTACCTCGACTACGACGCGGCGCAGCACGACCTGACGACGGCGCTGGAGCTCGATCCCCTCTCGCCGTGGGGGCACGCGATCCGGGGGAGGATCCGGTTCGGGCTGGGGGACCTCGACGGCGCCTACGAGGACCTGCGGGAGTCGCTCAAGCTGGCGCCCGGCAACAACGCGGTGGCGTACATGGCTGCGCGGGTGGCGCTCACGCTCGGGCAGATCGACGAGAGCGTGAGGTGGATCTCGAGGGCGATCGACCTGCGACCGAAGGACCACTACTTCTCGTTCCGCGCGATCCTGTACGTGTACCAGGAGGACTACGCCGTGGCGCGGCGGGACGCCGACGCGGCGATGGCGGCCGCCCCGACCGAGCCGCAGGCGCGGTTCGTGAGCGCGCTGCTGCACGCGATCGCCGGCGACAAGGACAAGGCGCGGGCCGACATCCAGGTGTCGCTCGCGGAGTGGAAGGGGGACCTCGCCAAGATCCAGGAATTCGACCGGGAGCTTCTGCGGAACGGGATGCTCGTGCAGATGGTGGTGAAGTCGCTGGCGGACTTCGATCGGATCTTCCTCCTCTCGCCGCAGCGGAAGAGGGGGCTCAGGGACACGCAGACGATCCTGAACCTGTCGAAGTGGTTCCACGAGGGGCTCAAGGAGCTCGGGGAACTGAGGAACGCGGACCCCGAGGTGGGGCTCGTCCTGTTCGAGATGGTGCGGGTCCTGGAGGACCGGCCGAAGTTCCAGGAGGGGTTCCCCTTCCTGATGAAGGAGCTGGGTCTGAAGAGCCCGCTCTTCGCGAGTTCGGACGTGAAGTGGATCGGGAAGCTGATGGAGGAGCAGGCGCTGGTGGCGCGGAAGAGGCTGTACAAGCCGAAGGACTACCTGCGGCGCGCGGGGGCGTACTACCGCTACGGCGAGATGGAGAAGGCGCTGGCGGACCTGGTGGAGGCGAAGGGGATGGCGGCCTCGGACGCGGACGTCCTGTATGCGCTTGCGACGGTGCTTGCGCTCCGGAAGGAGCCCGACCGCGCGATGGAGGCGCTCAAGCAGGCCTTCGACTTCGGCTGGGGGCACCCGGAGTACACGCGCGAGGACGCCGACTTCGCGGCGATCAAGGAGCGGCCGGAGTTCCAGCGGCTGGTGGCGCAGTAGCGGAGCGGAGCTCGAACCTCTTCCCTACCCGCTAGGCGAGCGCAAGACCGGAGAGTCGAAGTGAGCGCCGATGACTCAAGGCTCCACGCGCTACGAGAGTTCGAGCGAAAACTCGATGTGACGTTTCCCCCCGCCATGCTGACGTACTTCGCTTTCGGCTTCTACAAAGATGGAGACATCTCCACGGCGACCTTCAGATGGGAGCCGATTGCCGAGGTCTTCGAGAAGTTGAATCTTCTCGTGATGCAAGCGGGCGACGCCCTTGACCGCGCCATGTGCGCCCGTCAGCTTGCCGTGGTGCGTTCGTATCTCAAGAAGCGGCGCGGAGCCCATTGAGGCGGTCCAGCGCACCGGGCGAGCGGAGCCTACCGGGTGGACGGAGGGAAGATTCCCTCGGAGATGAGCTCGCGGCGGAGCTCAATCCGGTCGGGGGCGTTCATGGCCAGAACGGCGATGGTTGCTCGCCCGACCTGGGAGCGCCCGGCGACGATGGGCCCGTTGAACCGAAAGTGTCGCGACCATACCTGGCGACGCGGGTCGAACAACCGTACGACCCGTCCTGAAGCGGGATCGACGCCGGACAGGTTGGTCCCCTTGCGTTGGTTGCAGTGGTGGCACGCGAGGGCGAGATTCTCGACGTCGTCCGTTCCACCATGGACCTCGGCGACGATGTGCTCGATGTGGAATCGATAGAAGGGCTCGTCGCTCTGATGGAAGCGACAGTACTCGCAGCGCTCCTGCGCGCGCTCACGAACCCATCGGCGTGTCGCGGAACGCATCAGGCCCGCTCGCGTTCCCGGAGGAGCTTCCGAGCCTTGGACTGCAGGATGGCGAGGTAGCTTGCGAAACGGACGCTCGTTTCGTACTCCTCGCGCTCGTGCGACGAGAGTTCGCCGCGATTGCACCTCCGCGCCAGAAGGTCGATCCGCGCTTGCACCGCCGGTTCGGCACGGAGCCGAACCAGTGCGCGGGCTACGTCCGGCGTGAACGTTCGAACGACGGGATCGACGAGTCGGTCGAGAATAGCACGGCTACGCTTCATGCGAGTGATGCTACGCGCCTCAAGACCCGATCGCAAGTCTCACCCGCGCGGAGGAACTCCAGCGGCTGGTGGCGCAGTAGCGGAGCGCGCGTCGAACTTGCGCCCTACCCGCCACGCAGTCGCGCCCCAGACGACGCAGCCCGCGACACCGACTGCGGAGAACCAGCCGACGCGCGCCACGCCGTTCGGCGGGACGAGCGCGAGGACGGCCGCGAAGTTGTCGCCGAGCCGGAATCCGAAGGTGTCGATCATCGCCTTCGCCTGGTATTTCACCGCGGGGTCCGTGGGGACGTAGAGCAGCTCTTTGGAAGATTGCCAAATCGAGTAGGCGAAGGCCTGGAGCGGGATTCCCACGAGGGACAAGACCGCGAGCTGGCGCGGAATCGTGCCGAGCCATGGGACGTGCAGGTTGCCTTCGGGGGCCTTCCACAGGAGCACGGGGCCGAGGAGAATCGTCGCCGCCGGGAGGACGAGGAGTCCTGCCTTGGGCCCCCAGCGCCGGTGCATCCAGGTGACGATCGCGATTTGCGTGAAGAGGGCGAGCGAGTTCATGACGGCGTTGTATCCGCCACGAAACTCGGCGTAGGCGTCCTCCGACAGCTTGAACCCGGCCTGGATCGCGTCGGTCTGCAGGTTCACGGTCGTCTCGCTGAAGGTGTGGAGCACGACGATCGCCGCGATCAGGGCGACGTAGGGGGCCGCGAAGAGGCGGGGCACGTCGGCGAGACGAACCGTGCCCAGCACCTGCTGCGGCTCCTCGCGACGGCGCCCGGGGCTCCTTCGGTGGATGAGCACGGCGACGACCGCGCATGCCCCCATGCCAATCGCAGAGAGGATGACGAGGCCGAATGCCCCGAGCGTCTTCGCGTACACCTTGGCGAGGGCGCCTCCGGCGACCCCTCCCAGGATACCCCCCGCGCCGATCAGGCCATAAAGCCGCGTCCCCTGCTCCTTCGAGAAGAGATCGTTCGTGAAGGCCCAGAAGAGGCAGTTCGCGCAGAGAATGAAGACGCTGACCCAGACGTAGTAGGCAGCCCGCATCGTCTGCTGGACGTGTTCGGAGGAATGGGCGAGTCTCGGGACGGCGATCCAGAATCCGAGGAAAACGAGTCCGCACGCGACGTAGCCGACAGGCAGCAGAATCTGCCGCGGCCAGCGGCGGGCCATGGCCGCGATTCCGGCCCCCACGGGAAGGGTCACCAGGCACACCAGGATGTAGAGCTTGGGATGGGTCGTCGCTCCGAAGCGCGACACGAGCACCGCTTCACGGACCGACTTGACGATGTAGTAGCTGCCGATGACGAGGAAGAAGAGGAAGGCGCACGCAAAGGCGCGCGGCAGTGCGCCGCGATCGGTTGCACCTTGCGCGTTGAAACTTGCGTCTTCCGTCACGCTCTCCCCGTCAGGAAGGGATTGCCGCGCCTCTCCGCCCCCACCGTCGTCTTCGGGCCATGCCCGCAGTGGAGGACGGTCTCGTCGGGGAGGTCTAGGATCCGCGTCCTGATCGACCGCATCAGGACGTCGTAGTCGCCGCCCGGCAGGTCGGTGCGGCCGATCGAGCCCTGGAAGACGCAGTCGCCGACGAAAGCGACCCCCTCCCCCACCAGCGTGATCCCGCCCTCCGTGTGCCCGGGCGTGTGCCTCACCTCGAAGCGCAGGTCGCCGACCTGGAGAATCTGCCCATCCTCGAGCGGCCCGTCGACGGTCGGGACCTCGGGGACGTCGACTCCGAACATCATAGCCTGCCGCGGGAGCATCTGCACCCACGGCAGGTCGGCCTTGTGGAGGAGGAACGGCACGCCCAGGCGCTTCCGCATCGGCTCCGCGGCGGAGACGTGGTCCATGTGCCCGTGCGTGCCGACGAGCGCCGTGACGCGCGCCCCGTCGCGCTCGATCATCTTCGCGATGACGTCGGGCTCGTCGCCGGGGTCGACGACGATCGCCTCCCGCGTGCGCTCACACACGACGAGGTGGCAGTTCATCGCGAAGGGACCGACGGCACGTGCGCGGATCAGCATGGGCATGAGGGGATTCTCGCCGGAGTGCGGATGTTTCTCAACGATTGTACGGGTCGTGCTCGTGCTCGTGCTCGAATCACCGTACGTTCGAGCACGAGTACGAGCACGAACGGGACAAGATTGACACGCCGCGTCACCCGGCCGTATTCTCCGCCTCCCCGCGGAGAATCCCCATGCCCAAGACCGTTCCCATCGAAATCCGCCGCGCCCGCAAGGAAGACGTCCCCTTCGTCCTCCGGATGTGGTCCTTCATCCTCGGCGACCTCGTCAAGGGCCACCCCTACTTCCGCCCCTCCTGGCGCGCGACGAACGGCATTGGCCCCCACATGCGCTCCCTCCTCGACGACGACGCCACCCTCATCCTCGTCGCCGCGCGCGGGACGCGCCGCGTCGGCTTCCTGAACGCCTCCGTCGGCCACCGCCCCTTCGGGCCGAAGGCCGACCTCATCGGCCTCGTCGAGAACATCTACGTCGACCCCGGCCTCCGCGGCCACGGCGTCTCCAAATCCCTCTTCAACCACGCCCTGCGCTGGCTCGAGGGGAAGAAGGTCGGGATGGTCGAGGCGGTCTGCGAGGCGGACAATGACCGCGCGATCGGATTCTTCGGAAAATTCGGGTTCGACCTGCTGACCCTCACCCTCGTCCGCCCGCTGCGCAAGGCCCAGGATCGGCGCGCTACCGACCCGCAAGCGGGCTTTGCCCGTCGGCCCGGTTCCCCTCGAAGAGCACGCCGGGGCACGGCTCGGGCAGCCCGATAGGCGTCGCCACGCCGCGGAACGAGCAGCCGCGCACGAGGCCCCCCGCAGGGCGGTTCAGGTAGACGCCCCACGTCGAGTCGACGAACTCGCACTCCTCGATCATCACCCGCCCGCGCAGGCAGTACGCGCCCATCCGCGCCGCGCGGACCCGGCAGCGCCGCAGGCTCGCCGAGGCCCCCTCGCCGCGGACCTGGATCCCCTCCCACGAGGCCCCCTCGGGCGCGAGCTCGATCGGCGCCTCCGCCGTCCCGTGCGCGACGAGGGTCCCCTCGACGACCAGGCGGCACCCGTCTCCCGTCGCGACCACGCGGCAGCCGGGGTCGATGGCGAGGGCCACCTCGGCGGGGACGACGACGGCTCCGCGGATCCGCACCGTCCCGCGCCAGGTCTCGCTCTGCGCGAGAGTACCGCTCCGCTCGCCGCCGTCGACCGGCGCGGGCATCGCGGAGAGGAGCCACCGCGCGCGCCAGCGGACCTCGGCGTCGGGGGACGAGGCGGCCTCGCGGACGGTCGGCAGGGCCGCCTCCCCCATCGTGAGGAGGTCGGAGGTGGCGCGCTCGCGGACGGGCCACGACGGGTCGCCGAGGCGGGAGGCCGCGGCGTGCGGGTCGGGGGAGTCGACGCAGGCGGAGGGGACGGGGGGGGCAGCGGCGGGCATGCGGTCGCGGCAGCCGAGCATCAGGAAGAGGAAGGCCGCCGAGGCACAGGTCAGCCTTCCCATGGGCGACTCCGTACGATGTCGCAACGCCCTTGCGGGCGTTACTCCATCGCGCCCTTGCGGGCGCGACTCCATTATCGGTGCGCCGCGCCCTCCAACTGCCTCACGAGCCCCCGAACATCATCGGCATACGGCCCCGTCTCATTGAGGGCCAGGTACCGCTGCAGGTGCGCGAGCGCCTCCCGCCGGTGCCTGAGCGACGCGTGCAGCATCCCGAGGTTGTAGTGGACCACCTCGTTTCCGGGGTCGAGCACCTCCGCCTGCTCCAGCACGTCGAGCGCCTCCTCCGTCCGGTCGAGCGCGCGGTACGTGCACGCGAGGTTGTTCCGCGCCTCGACGTCGACCGGGTTCCGCGCGATCGCCGTCTTGAACGCCTCCACCGCCTCCTCCAGCCGCCCGAGGTGGCGATAGGCGCAGCCGAGCGAGTTCGCGACCTCGGCGCTGCCGGGCGACAGGTCGCGCGCGGCGAGGAGCGTCTCGAGCGCCTGTCCGTGCCGCTTGGCGAGCCCCTGCGCCATGCCCAGGTTCAGGAGCGCCTCGAGGTCGCGCGGGTTGTGCCGGAGCGCGACGCGAAAGGAGCGGATCGCCTTCCCGTTCTCCCCCTTCTGCATCTGCACGAACCCGAGGTTGTTCCAGAGGCTCGGGTTCTCCGGCTGCGCGCGCGTCGCGTCGCGGAAGATCCCCTCCGCCTCCGCGAGCCTCCCGCTCCGCACGTAGACGCACGCGAGGTTGTTGAGGACCTTCAGGTCGTGCGGCGACTCCGCGAGCGCGCGCTCGTAGAGCACGAGCGCCCCCTCCAGGTCCCCTTCGTCCAGTCTCGCCTGCGCGCGGCGCGCAAGGTCGTCAGTGCCCTTTGTGGGGGCCAGGTCCCGCGCCGGGCGGTCCTTTCTCTTCATGGGGCTTCCCACTTCCCGGCAACCAGATGTCGCGGCGTCGAACCTCGTTCTCGGCCACGAGGTTCTTTCCGTGGTTCGTGATCGTGATGTGCTCAGCGTAGAACAAGCGGCCGTCCGAGTCCACCATCACGACAGGGGGGAGGGAGCGGAGGTCGGTCGCCCGCGTGTCGGGCTCCCACTCCATCTGCTTCGCGAGCGCGAGGCCGTCCTCGGAGCGGTACCTCACGTGGCCCCAGGCGAGGATCCGCCCGACCCGCCCCGTCTTCTCGTCGGTGAAGACGCGCATGCGGTCGCACTGGACCGAGGCCTCGCCGGTCGTCACGTGGACGTCGCGGTCGAGGAACAGCTCCTTCCCCCCGTCGGCGATAAGGAGGTCTCGCTCGCACACCGCGACGACGACGTCCCTCGAGCGGTTTCCCTTCTCGTCGACGACGTCGCGCTCCATGCGGACCTCCTTCGGCCCCTGGAGGACGAGGCGTCCTCCCGAGGTGAAGCGGATCCTCCTCGCGTGGAACACGGTCGGCGACTCGTCGGGCTTCGTGGGGTCGGCCGCGCTCGTCGCGACGGCCCACGGATGGTCCTCGAGGTTCCCTTCGCCCGCCGCCGCGTCCCAGTCGAACCGCGCGCCCCACGCCTTCGTCGCGCCGCTCGCGACGACGACCGACCCCGTCGAGAGCATCCGGTCCATCCCGCCGTCGGGGCGCCAGGTGAACTCCTGGCGGTCGCACCAGACGTCCCCCTCCCGCTTGCCGCCGGCGTCCGCGGGGGCGCCGGGGAGCACCGGGGCCGCCAGGCGCACCTTTCCGCGTGTCGCGGGGTCGTCGATGAAGTGGATCCAGACGCCCCCCTCCGCGACCATCCGCCTCTCTGCGCGCAGGAGCGTGAAGTCGCGGCACTGGATCGTGCTCCCGAGCTGCTGCACGACCACGTCGGGGGCTCCAGGAGAAGCCGCCGGCGGCGGCCCGGTGATCCGCATCGTGTCCTGCGAGGGGTCCCAGTCGAGCCGCGTGCCGAACGCGGAGAGGTCCGGCGTCTCGATCCGCACCTCCCCCTCCGCGGCGACCCGCTCCCCCTTCGCCCCCTGCGTGAGCGTGAGGGTCCTCGAGCGGATGCGGCGATCCTCCTGCACAACCTCGACGCCCGCGCCGCCCGAGAGCGTGGTGACCTGCTTCTCGCGGTCCCAGACGAGCTGCTCGGCGAGGGCGACCTTCGCCTCCGAGGCGAGGAAGACGTGCCCGCGCGCGACGAACGACGAGAGGCCCGTCTCCGCGGCGCCGGGCGCGAGGACGAGGTCGAGCTCGTCGGCCTGGATGAGCGACCCCGGCTGCGTCACCGTGACCGACTCGCGGAAGAGGGCCTTCGACTGCGCTTTCTTCTCGGCATGCTTCTCGATCACGATCGGCCCGGTGCAGGAGGCCTCGAGCGGACCGGGCGCGGCCGCGCCGGGGAGGCCTCGCGCGCCCCCCGTCTTGCGCACGACGACCCGCTGGAGCGGACCCGAGAGGGTGAGGACGTCGAGCGTGTCGCTCTTCCGCTCGACGAGGAGGAGGCCGCACTCCATCGTGCCGTCGGCGTCGGCGACGCGGACGTGGCCGCGCGCGGTGAGCGTGTCGACGTACGATCGCGCCGGCTTCCCCTTCTCGTTCTCCTCGACGAGGAGGACCTCGAGCGCATCGCACGAGATGCGCGAGGCGCTCGTGCCCGGGATGTCGCGGACCAGCTCGACGGCGCCATCGAAGGTCGCCTTGTATCGCGTCGGGCCGGGGGCGCCGGGCTTCGTCGTGCGGACGAACGACATGGCGCGCTCGCAGGTGACGATGGTCGTGTCGAGCGAGGTCTTCACGACGCCGCCGGCGCGCGGCTCGTCGCGCGGGCGGAAAACCGCGGGGCCGCCCTCGGCGCGCATCTCCACCTTCACCCACCGATCGAGCGTGACATGCGTGAGCTGCGTGTCGCTCACGAACCCCGTCCCGCGGAGGTCGAGCCCTGCGCGCTTCAAGTGGACCTGCCCGACCGCGTGGAGGTCCTTCTTGTCGAGCGTGGAGAGGAGGTCGGTCGCCGAGAGCTCGCTCCCGTCGGTCGTTCGGGCGCGGACGTCGCCCTCGAGCCGGAACGCCTCCATCCCCTTCGCGTACCTGCCGAGGTCGGCGTGGAAGGTGACCATGCGCGGCTCCCCCTCGCCGGTCTCGGGGTACTCGCAGAAGAGGACCACGGGCTTCAAGACGTAGGCGTTCTCGTCGGCGTCCTGGGCGACGGTCTCGCCGTGGACCTCCCACTCGCGGCGGTACTCCGACCCGTGCTGCTGGTAGTGTCGGAGGCACCATCCGTCGAGGACGCGGCGGACGGCCGCGGCGGCGGGGAGGTCGGGGACGTCGAACTCCTTCATGGGGAGGATGTCCTGCTCCTGGGGCGTGGGCGCGCCGCGGTCGCCGGAGAGCCAGAAGAGGCCCGACATGCCGAGACCCAGAACCAGGATGGAGAGGAGTCTCACGGCAATTCCAACTCCAACGACCAACTCCAAGGAACTCCAACTCCAACTCCAATCGAACTCCAAACAACTCCCTTGGGGTTCAATTGGAGTTGGTGTTGGAGTTTCTTGGAGTTGGCTCTTGGAGGTGGAGTTCTCATAGGGCCTCGTATCTCGCGAGGACCTCCTTCCACTTCCCCTGCGCTTTGAGGATCAACTCGGCAACCTCACGCACAGCGCCATGGCCGCCGGGGCGGCGCGTGACGTAGCGCGCGGCGCGGCGCGTCTCGGGCGCGGCGTCCGCGACCGCGACGGGAAAGCCGACGCGCCGCAGGACCGGGATGTCCGTGAGGTCGTCTCCGATGTGGCAGGCCTCCCGTGCCGAGCAGCCGGCCTTCTCGAGGATCTGCGCGAGCCCCCCGCGCTTGTCCGGATTCCCCTCGACGAGGATCTCGATCCCCAGCTCCTGCGCGCGATGGTGCGTCGCCTTCGAGCGGCGGCCGGAGAGGATCGCCGTCTGGATCCCCGCGCGCTGGAGGTAGACGATCCCGCTGCCGTCGTGCGCGTCGAAGCGCTTGAGCTCGGAGCCGTCGTCCGCGAGGCGGATCCCGCCGTCGGTCAGGACGCCATCGACGTCCATGATGACGAGGCGGATCCGCCGCAGGAGGGCCTTAGGGCCTGTCACGAAACTATGTATCCAGTTGAACGAGACCCATCGTCGGAACTGTGCAG
>ORJL010459216.1_pt1 | contig 41266 bp, 35 predicted proteins | sample 1779941 | NCBI WGS metagenome assembly ORJL01 (sample SAMEA104232317, study PRJEB22302) | groundwater metagenome | biome: forest; feature: aquifer; material: groundwater | place: USA | collected 2011-08-07 | depth 5.8 m | reverse complement strand
CTCGGCTGCCGCGGCCGCTGCGCTGCGATCGCCTCTTGGCGTCCCTGGCGTCTTGGCGGTTCCCAACGCGCCTCGCCTGCACGCAGGTCTCGCTACCCGCCCAGCGCGGCGAGGGCCTTCGAGCGGAACTCCTCGGTTCTGTTCTCCTCGCCGATCTTCCGCGCCGCTGCGGAGCCCGCTCCCGCCTTCACGAGCAGCGCAGCGATGAGCCTCGCGTGCCCCGCCATCGCCGCATAGTGGATCGGCCGGCGCTCGTTGGCGTAGACCTCATCCGCCTTTGCCCCCTTCGAGAGGAGGTAGAGACCGATCTCCTCGTACGGCCCACCGGCGGCGGCGCTGAGCGCGTTGGTCCCCTCGAGCGGGACCCCGCTCCCGGCGAGGAGCTGCACCATCTCGAGGCTTCCAGTCGTGATCGCGCGCTGGTAGGCCCCGGACGCGTTCTTCACCTTCGCGCCGGCGGCGAGGAGCCTCTTCAGCGCCTCGCTCGACTGCCCTACGCAGGCGAGGTCGGCGGGCGTCCCGCCGGTCTTGTCCTCAGCGTTCACGTCCGCGCCGTGGGCGAGCAGCACCTCGATCATCGGCATCACCTGGTACAGCGCGGCCGCATGGAGGACGGTCTGCCCCTCCTTGTCGCGCGCGTTCACGTCGGCGCCGTGGTCGAGGAGGGCCTTCAGGATCTTCGCGTCGCCTGTCTTCGCGGCGGCGTGGAGGGGTCGGTTGCCTCCGACGCCCTTCGAGTTCGCGTCGGCGCCGTTCGCCAGGAGCGTCTTCACCTGTGCGAGGTCGCCGGCGGCGATGGCCTGAAACAGGGGCGGATCGGCCTCCTCGGCGAGGGCGACAGTGGAGAGGAGCAGGCATGCGACGAGGCAACGGACATCGCCGGTCCTCCCTCGGAATCCCGGCTACGCCTGCGCCGTGGGGTCTGGCGCGCGCCTGAGCTGGGTGTCGACCCGCTCGATGTGGCTGCGGAACCAGTCGCAGAGGTGGACCTGGATGCGCCGCGCGAGGTCTTCCGTCGGCCCCTCGCGCTGGAACTCGTTCCGGATCGTGGTGAGCTGCTCGCGGAACGTGGCGTGGGCGACCCGGTTGATCCCGCGGGCTCGGCACCCGCGGCAGTCCATGATTTTCTCTTCGGACGAGAAGTGCTGCGTCGCGTAGGCCGCGAGGAACTGGAAGAAGTCGCCGAGGTGGAGGTGGCCCGTCCCGCCGCGGCTCGCCGTGAGAAGCTCGTTCAGGCGGTCGAAGAGGTTCTTGTGCTGGGAGTCGATCTCGGGGACGCCTGTGGCATAAAGCGCGTCATCCCAGACGAGGTGCGGAACTTCGTCCTCGGCCATGCGAACTCCTGGCGCGTCCCCTCGACCCGCAAGCCTACCAAGCCCCCGCCTGTCACGCAAGGAGTCGGACAACCTGTCCGATGGGCGCGCGGCGGGGGGCCGAGAGCTCCCCTTTGACCCTCGCCCGCGTTCGTCGATGCGCGGATGTGTCGCGAACGCGTCTCGCGCACGTTGGCCGATGCGCGGATGCGGTGGGAACGACTTCGAGGGGGATCCGCCGATCCGTTTTCACCGCCAAGGCGCCAGGAACGCCATGGCGTGGTGCAGGAGTCGCATGGGTGGACAGCGAGGAGCGCCAAGCCTTACGATGGTTGCAGCATGGTCAGCCGCGCCGCTGCATGGGGGTTCTCAGCCGTCGTCGTAGTAGCACTCCTCGGCGCTTCGGCCCGAGCGGAGGAGGACGCTCCCGCGCCCAAGGGGGCATCGGCGCGAGTCGGTCATGCCCGGAGCTCGATGCTCCACTTCATCACCGGCGTCGCCTTCTCGCAGGACGGACGTCGCCTCGCCGTTTCCCGATGGCGCGACCCGATCGAGGTGTACGACGTCGCATCCAAGACATCCGGCGCACGGATCGTCAGTAGCGATTCGCCCGTACAGGGCCTTGTCTTCTCGCACGATGGCGCGCGGATCTTCTCGGTGGCGCTGAAGTCGGGACTCCAGGCGTGGGATGTCTCCTCGGGGAAGCATCTCTGGAGTGGAGAGCACGAGCGAGCCAAGGCCATCTCCTTGTCGGGCGACGGCTCGCGGATTGCGACAGGAGGGTACGACGGAATCGTCCGGGTCTGGAAGGCGTCGTCGGGAGAGCTCGAGTACGAGTACGCCGGACATGAGGACTACGTGTACGGGGTCGACTTCTCCGCCGATGGCCGCACGGTCGCAAGTTGCGGGACCGACGGCACGGTCCGACTCTGGGAGGTCGACAGCGACTTCGCACCAACCGTCGTGAGCCTTCGGTGGGAGGCCCCCAAGAGACCAGAGGGGGGACTGGAGCAGCCATTCGATCCTCGGGCCCCGAGGCACCCTGTCGGCCCGGTCATCGAGAGCGTTGCGCTCTCGCCGATGGGGGACATCGTCGTCTGCGGGGGCCTCGAGGTCCTCGTGCACGCGGTTGCCGATGGCAGGAAGCTCGGCACCATGGAGACCAGGCTGGAGCGTTCGAGCGGCTCCAGCTCGGACGCGGACGTCGAGATGACGCCCGATGGAGCGCTCCTGGTCTGGTCCAACGGCGCGGAGTTGCTGCGGGTCTCCGATGTCGCGACGGGTCGTCAACTCGCCTGCCGCGACGCCTGCGGGCAGATCGACGCGATCGCACTCTCGCCGGACGGGCGCACGGTGGCGTGCGGGATGACGGACTCGTCGGTGGTCCTTTGGGACTTGCGAGCCGCGCTCGGCCGGGGGCAGGAAGCACGGGCGCTGGCGGGCCTCTGGGACGCGATGGCGTCGGAAGATGCCGGGGAGGCCTACGTCGCGATGCTGGAGATGGCGGAGGGGGGCGATGGAGCGGTGGACCTCCTGCTCGCGAGGCTCCTCCCGCCGCCGACCGCGTCCTCCGATCCTGCGCGCGAGATCGCCGATCTCGACTCGGACGATGCGGAGGTGCGCTCACGCGCATCGCTCGCGCTCGAGGCCCGCGGCGCGGCGGTCGTCGAGGACCTGCGCAAGGCGCTCGCGACCGACCCGTCTCCCGAACAGCGCCGGCGCATCGAGGAGGTGCTCTCGGCCATCGATCTGCCCTCGATCGGGATGAGCAGCGAACTCCGCCGGCGCCTTCGCGCGATCGTGGTGCTCGGCTGGATTTCCACGGACGCCGCCGCGGACGGCCTGCGTCGCCTGGCGAAGGAGGCCTCGGGTCGCGAGGCGGCCTGGCCCGCCGCGACCTCCGCAACCGATGAGCCCGGCGCTCACCGTCCCTTGGCGTTCTTGGCGTCCTTGGCGGTGGGCGAACGACTCCGATGTGGAGGCCCGATCCGGTTTCACCGCCAAGGCGCCAGGGACGCCAAGGCGACGCGCGCGTAGATACGCGGGCCAGACGTCGTGGCGCGCGCCGGGGGAAGGGCGTAGGATTCGGGCATGTGCAGCGGATTTGTCGCATACCTCGTGTTCGTGCTGGCATGCCTCGTCCCCGGGTGGGTGCTGCGCGAGCGGATCGCCGCAGAGTTCCAAATGAACTCCTCCGGTCGTCCGCTCCCGATGGGCCCACCTCGCTTCCTCGGTCCCAGCGGAGTCGAGCACCTATGCGAGGTTCTGGTCAAAGACGGGGACCTGGCCCGTCGTTCCCGGGCCGCGCAGATGCTGTATGCCTACGACGGCTTGGCAGTAGTTCGCGCGGGGCTGCTTGTTTCTAGCGATCCGGACATCAACATCGCCCTGTTCCCGACCCGCCTGATCCGGCTTTGGAGACCCCAGACGATGGCCACGTGCATCGACGACATGTCGGGCGAGGAATTCGCCCGCATGATGGCATGCCCCAGCGACTGGTTGGTTTGGGATCTCTGGGTCTTGCGTCCCGAGCGCTGTGAGTGGTGGTACTCACGGGTTCTTCGAGAGACGGACGATCTGAAGCGCGCGGCGCGCATTGCTTCGGCGAGCTCCACGCGCTTCCAGCGGGTGATTCGAACGCCAGGAGGGCCACGCTTCGAGAATCCTCCGTTCCCCGGCGACGCGTGGGACGCCCGCATGCGTGCACTGAAGTCCGGCATGCAGAATTCGAACGCGGAGATCCGCAACCTCTGCGCGGACCTCCTCGCCAAGGAGGAGGCGAAGCATGGAGGTCGCTGAGGGCGCAGACGACCCTGTGCAGGTCCTCCGAACCGCGGCGCTGGTGTTCCTCTTGCGCGGCACGGCGCTCGTCTGCGCCGGCCTGATCGCAGGCCCCACGCTCGTCGCGGAGGGCGACCCGCTCGCCGTGTGGACGCTGCTGCCGATCGGCTGCGGACTCGAGATGTCGCTCTTCGCCTACCGCGCCCGCGCCGGCCATCGCCTCGCGCCCATCGCGCCGGTCGCCGTGATCCTCGCGTGGGTCGCGCTGATCCTGTGGCAGGCCTGGCTCGCGCGCCACACGCTCCTCTGGCTCCTCCCGCTCTCCCCGACCTCTACACGCTCTGGACGCTCTGGCGCCGCCGCGGCCGCCTGTTCGTCGCCCGCGCGATGGTCGCCCTCGCGGCCCTCTCCTCGCTTGTCGTGGCCTGGCTCGGCGCGGGCCTTTTCCTCGCGTGATTCTCACTCTCGGCGTCTTTGGCGTCCTCGGCGGACTGGTTCGCTTGACCCGCCTCTCCCGCTCTGCTACGGTCCGGCGCGGTCGAGGGGTCAACGCCCATGAGCGAGGTCCTGGTCCGCGTCGGGACCACCAACTACTCCGTCGAGGTCGAGTCCGGCCTCCTCAAGCACGTCGGAGATCGCCTCCTCGGCCTCGTCCGCGCGCCTCGCCTCGCCGTCGTCATCACCGACGCCAACGTCGCGCGCCGCCACCTCCGACCCCTCGTCGCGTCCCTCAGGCAGTGCGGCTTCGCGCCCACCTCCGTCGTCCTCTCCGCAGGCGAGAGGACCAAGTCCCTCGCGAACGCAAGCCGCCTCTACGACCGCCTCCTCGCCGCGCACGCCGATCGTCAGACCCCCATCGTCGCCCTCGGCGGAGGCGTCGTCGGCGACCTCGCAGGCTTCGTCGCCTCCACCTTCCTCCGCGGGATTCCCTACATCCAGGTCCCCACCTCCCTCATCGGGCAGGTCGACGCCTCCGTCGGCGGAAAGGTCGGCGTCAACCACGCGCGCGGCAAGAACCTCATCGGCGCCTTCTACCACCCGAAGGGCGTCTACATCGACCCCGCGCTCCTCGCGACGCTGCCTCGCCGCGAGCTCGTCGCCGGCACCGCCGAGGTCGTCAAGTGCGGCGTCATCCGCCACGAGGGGTTCTTCCACTTCCTCGCGCGGAACGTCGAGAAGTTCTACGCCCTCGACCGGTTCGTCACCGAGGAGGTGATCGCGACCTGCGTCTCCATCAAAGGCGAGGTCGTCGAGAAGGACGAGCGCGAGGAGGGACTCCGCGCCATCCTCAACTACGGCCACACCGTCGGCCACGCCCTCGAGGCGATCGGCAAGTACAAGCGCTTCCGCCACGGCGAGGCGGTCGCCGTCGGGATGTGCGCCGCCGCCCGCGTCGCCCTCCACCTCGGACTCGCGGACGCCGCGCTCGTCGAGGCGCAGGACCGACTCCTTGCGCAGCTCGGCCTGCCGACGGCGGTCCGCGGCGTGAGCCAGGCGGCCGTCCTCCGCGCGATGCAGGTCGACAAGAAGCGGAGGGCAGGTCGCACGCGCATGGTCCTCCCGACGCAGATCGGCCGCGTGCAGATCGTCGACGACGTCGACCTCTCCGCGATCAAGAGCGCCCTCGCCGAGGTGCTCAAGTGAACCGCGAGGCGCTCCTCCCCCTCCTCACGCTGAACGCGACGCGCGGCATCGGGACGGTGCTCTTCTCGCGCCTTGTCGCAAAATTCGGCTCCGCGGAGGAGGCCCTCCGCGCCCCCGAGGCTGCGCTGCTGGAAGTCCGCGGCGTGCGGCCGTCGCTCGCGAAGGCCATCCGCGAGGCGCGCGAGGGTGGGGCAGGGGAGAAGGACCTTGCGCTCGCAGAGAAGCTCGGCGCCCGCATCCTGACGCGGGACGAACCCGAGTTCCCGATGATGCTCCGCCAGACCGCCGACCCGCCGTTCCTGCTGTACATGCAGGGGACGCTGCTGCCCGAGGACTCGCTCGCCCTCGCGATCGTGGGGACGAGGCAGTCGACGCCGTACGGCGAGCAGACGGCTTCGCGGCTCGCGGGGGAGATGGCGAGGCGAGGGGTGACGATCGTGAGCGGCCTGGCGCGCGGGATCGACACCTTCGCGCACCAGGGGGCGCTGAACGCGAAGGGGCGGACGATCGCGGTGCTGGGGAGCGGCCTCGGGCACATCTACCCGCCGGAGAACCAGGGGCTGGCGCGGAAGGTGCCGCTCTCGGGGGCGCTCCTGTCGGAGTATCCGTGCGCGACGGGGCCGGACGCGCGAAACTTTCCGAGGAGGAATCGGATCGTGAGCGGCCTCTCGCTCGGGGTGATCGTCGTGGAGGCGCCGGAGAAGAGCGGGGCGATCATCACCTGCGACTGGGCGCTGGAGCAGGGGAGGGAGGTGTTCGCGGTGCCGGGGAAGATCGACTCGCCCGCGAGCGCCGGCTGCCACAGGCTGCTTCAGCAGGGGGCGAAGCTGGTGACGTCGATCGAGGACATCTTCGAGGAGCTGGGGCCGCATCGGGCGCGGATCAAGCCGATCGGAGACGACCTCGCCGCGAAAAAAGAAGCGCCGCTGGACGGGACGCAGCAGGCGATCCTGGACCTCCTCGACAGCGACGCGAGGGAGATGGACGAGCTGATCGAGGGCTCGGCCCTTCCGGCGGCGACGGTCAGCGCGACGCTGCTGATGCTGGAGATGCGCGGCCTTGCCCGGGCGTTGCCGGGCAACCGGTACGTGCGGGCTTAGCGGGCCGCGGCCGCAACTCCAACTCCAAGAGCCAATTCCAAGCAACTCCAACCCCAACTCCAGGGACGGCCTTCGCGCAGAATTGGAGTTGGAATTGGAGTTCGTTGGAATTGGCTCTTGGAGTTGGAGTTGCGCCATCCCGTTTCGCTCATCCTGCCGCATGGTTCCCCTCTCGGCGCCCGTCTACTCTAATGAGCGAGGAGCAGCCCTCGGGGCCGTTCCGCGCATACCCGGAGAAGTGGGGGACACGAGATTTCGGCCCGGTCGGGGCCGTCCAAGTCGAGCTTGCGCGCGCGGGGATGTTGCCTCGCGGGGCGGCTGCGGCGCCTTCCGTTCCGTAAGGCTCGGATCGGCCATCCAGCGTCCCACAAGCCCGTCGAAGGCGACTCGGCCAGTCGAAGGGACCCCGGAGAGTGGGAAGAGGATGAAGGGCCCTGCAACCTGGGTGGCCTGGAAGGACGTCTCTTCGCAGGGTGGGCCAACCCTGTGGAAGGCGGCTGGACAGGCCGGCACCTAGAAGCTTTCAGGCGCGCGACGGTCAGATAGGTGAGCGCCTCGGTTGCAGGACCCTCCCTAATCCTACAACGCTAGTTTCGCCAGCCCCGAAGGGGCTGTCCAAGAAAGCCAGGGGCGCAGCCCCTGGTTTCCATGCATGCATCGTGACGTGAGCCCTGAAAGGGCGGCCCATGAAATGTGTCGCCCTTTCAGGGCTCCAAACGCGACGGTCGGGAAAGCCCCAGGGGCTGCGCCCCTGGCCGGCCCGCTGCGCGGGCGCCCCGACGTCGCCCCTTCGGGGCTGAAGTAGCGTTGTAGGACTAACGCCACTCGTAATCGTAGTCGTAATCGTAATCGTAGTCGTTCCGGCCGTGCCCGCAGGATCCATCGAGCCCGCGTGCGCGGCCGGAACGATTACGACTACGACTACGAGACTACAGGGACGGAACGAGAGAAGCTTGCAGCCTTCCATCGTACGGTTGCGGACTCCACAGGGACCCTCGCGGGACGGGGGAACACGGCCATTCACCTCCGTAACCGCTTGCGGTACAATCATTCACACCCGTGAACCGGTTTGCGACATGAAAGTTCCGGGGACCGCTTCGCCGATAGGCCCTCTTGCGGAAGGGAAGATCCCCTCCGTGACACGTGGCCCGCGAACGGCGCCCGGAGGAGACGGAGTCGGGAGCCCTTGGGGGCAGGGCGGTGCCGGGAGCAGCACGACCGCCGTAAACCTGACTCGTGGAGAATCTGCCGTGGAGCGTGATGCCGCCGTCCTCGTGGAACAGTGCCGGAGCGGGGATGCGGAGGCGTTCGAGGAGCTGGTCCGACGACACGCAAACCTCGTCGTCGGAATCGCCTACAACATCCTCGGAAACCTCGAGCTCGCCCGCGACGTCGCCCAGGACGTCTTCCTCAAGGTGTACCGCAACCTCCAGTCGCTCGAGCAGCCGATGAAGCTGAAGGCCTGGATCTGCGGGATCACCCGCACCACCTCGATCGACTACCTCCGCAAGGAACGCGTGAAGACGATCTCCCTGGAGGAGGCCGCCGGCGAGGGCATGGAGCCCGCCGTACCGTCGGACGAGGGGAACCCGCTGGGGACCTCGTTCGAGCGCGAGGAGCTCTACGAGAAGGTGCTCAAGGTCCTCAACACCCTCCCGCGGATCTACCAGGAGATCATCCTGCTCAGGCACCTTCGCAGGATGTCGTACAAGGAAATGAGCGAGTTCCTGGGGCTCTCTCCCGCGACGATCGACAGCCGCCTCTACCGGGCGAAGCTCTTGATCAAGGAGAAGCTCCAGACCCTGTACACGGACAAATGAGAGACGGAGCGCCGGCCATGCCGTGCGAACACATGGGGATCCTGCTCTCGCGCTACGTCGACGGCGAGGCGTCCGCCGAGGACCGCCGCGTCGTCGAGGGGCATGTGCGCGAGTGCGGGGACTGCAACCAGGAGCTGGAGACCTTCCGCCGCAATGAGAACCTGCTCGCGCAGGCGTTCTCCGACGGCGTGGCGGGAGAGTCGTTCATCAGCGACGTCCTGACGAAGGCGGGCGTCACGCGCTCGCGCCCGGGGCGGGTGCGCCTTGCGCTCAATCGCGCCGTGCGGGCCGCGACGGCATTCCTCGCCGTGCCCGCGCGCGCCGCGGCGGCGATCCTCCTCGGGATGTCGGCGTTCCTCGCGTGGAACGCGTACTCCGTCCACCGCCAGAACGAACGGCTGATCACCGAGATCTCCAACGCCCTCGGCCAGATGGAGGGCGCGAACAGGGCGAACCGCGACCTCGCGCAGGCGCTCCAGGATCTCCGCGAGGACTTCCGCCTCGCGACGATCCCCCACGAGCCGACGGAGCGCGAGCACGTCGCGGAGAACCCGGAGCAGCCGGGGCCGAAGCAGCCGGAGGTGGCCGCCGTCCCGCCGGTCGTCCCCCCGGAGCCCAAGGTCGTCGCCTTCGGGAGCACCGGGCTCTTCCACTCCGTCACCGCGGTGTCGTGGGAGGAGGGGGTCAAGCTGACCTGGGAGACGCGCGGACCGACCCAGGGGAAGGTCCAGTTCACCGTGCTGCGGAAGGCCACGGGAGACGCGCAGTTCGGAGCGCCCCTCAACCCGGCGCCGCTCTCGAAGGACCTCTGCTACCTCGACACGACGGCCGTGCCTGGAGGCACCTCCTACATCTACAAGATCGTCGGCAAGCCCGAGAGCGGCGCGTCCGAGGAGAGCAGTCCGATCGAGGTCCGCACGCTCGGGGACCTCATGATCGTGAACAACGGCGTGGTGCGCGCCTCCGACAAGTCGTACGAGAAGGCGATCATCGAGGTGAGGAGGTGGATCGGAGGCCGCTGGGCGAGCGAGCGGATCCTCGTCGGGGCGGGGGAGCCGATCGGCTCCGGCGACTCGTCGACCGGCTGCACGCTCGAGCGGATCGAGGAGGTGGACCGCACGCGGATGTACCCCTGCGTGGACTTCGCGCGGGACAAGGCCGGAAACCCGCTCCGCGACGGGTCGGGCGGGTACCTCCGCGAGTTCAAGGAGAAGCCGCTCAGCGAGAAGACGAACCGGATCCTCGTGATCGACGAGGGGAAGCACGAGTACCCGCTCTGGCAGGGCGAAGGGCGGCGGGGGACCGTCGGAAGTCTCGAATAATTTCCGTAAGGAATCCGCAGGCGAGGCACGTCTGATCATTGCAGGCTTGCTCTTGCCTGACGATCATTCCGTCCGGAGGTACTCGATGAACAGGGCTCTCGTGGCGGCCGCGGCGGCCTTCGCCGTCGTCCTCGCCTTCGACCCGTCTGCCAACGCCGATGTCCGCAAGCGCTGGTCGCTCGACTTCGAGCACGACAAGCCCAACACGTTCACCTACCGCTACAAGAACGGCAGGTCGACGAACGTCTGGTACATGACGTACCACGTGAAGAACAACTCGGAGATGGAGGCCCCCCTCATCTTCGACCTCTTCGCACGCACCGACCGCGGCAAGATGGTCCACCAGGGGTGGTACCCTCACATCGTCGCCCGCATCGCCCAGAAGCTCGAGGGGCTCGGCCCGCTCGATTCCGCCGCCCTCGACGCCGCGATCGAGAAGCTGAACGGCGACAAGAAGTACCTCGACATGAGCAAGATCCGCAAGAAGGGCGTCCTCGCGCCCGGCGAGGAGTTCTGGGGAATCGTCCTGTTCGAAGGCGTGCCGTGGGGCTGGAAGCAGCTCGAAATCCTCGTCACGTCGCTCACCGACGCCGTCCGCTTCAAGGAACACAAGGCGGGCGAGACCGAGGCCGAGTCGAAGATCAAGTACGAGTACGAGAGCCGCACGCTGCGCATCGTCTACACCGGCGTGGGCAACCAGTTCTACGCCCAGTTCGACCCGATCGACTTCCTGAAGCGCGACTACGTCAGCATCTCCCTCGGAGCCATCGGCGACCGGAAGACGCTCGACCTCCTCGTCGAGGCCCTCTCGCTCGAGGACGAGATCGCCCGCCGCAGCGCGAATGACCTCCTCGAGAAGCTGACCGACCAGAAGTACAACTACGACGGATCGAAGACCCCCGCGGAGAACGACGAGGCGATCCGCAACTGGCGCTCCTGGGTCAACCAGAACAAGTACAACCTGGTGTGGGACGAGTCAAACCTGAAGTTCATCCAGAAGAACCCCCAGCCGAAGTAGCGCGAACGGAACCCGGCGGCCCGCGGGTCACCCCCGCGGGCCGTCGTCCATTCCGGGCCAGAGGTGCCGGCGCGCGACCGCCAGGCGCACGATACGTCGCGCCTGCTCCTTCGTTCCGCGGTGCCGCGACCAGAGCAGCCAGACGCGCATGCGGTCAGCCCGGCTCACCGGGCGAGGGACCGCCGCGCAGAGCTGCGCGAGGTTTTTTTCGCGGCAGGCGGGGGAGAGCCACCCCACGAACCGCGTGCGGTCGAGGTCGATGAGGTAGAGCTCCCCCGACGCGTCCACGAGGACGTTGTTCGCCTTCAGGTCGGGGTGCCAGACCCCCTCCTCGTGGATCCGCCTCACCCAGCGCGCCAGGCGGTCGAGGAAGGCCCGCTTCTCGCGCGGCGGGAGGTGCGCAGCCTCCGCGGCCGCGATCGTCAGCGTGCGCGCCCCCGGGACTTCGCGCGTGACGAGCAGCGAGCGGCGCCCCTCCTCGACGAGCGCGATCGCCTCCGCCGATCGGATACCTCGCCACCGCAGCCCGTGCGCCGCGACCCAGGCGCGCCGGGCGGGGGAGCCGACGACGAGGTTCGCCAGGCGCTTGGGCAGCGCGTAGAGGTACTCCTTCACGTACACGGGGAACGGCGCGCCGGGGCCAGGGAGCTGGAGGCGCGAAATGCGCCGGGTCGGCAGCGCCTTGACGAGTTCCCCCCGCGCCGCGATCGCGTCGTGCTCGCGGACGGCCTCGCGGATCCACTCCGCGGGGACGGTGCGCTGGCGGTGGATCCGCCTCCCCGCCTCCACGTCGACGGCGAACTCGGTCCCGTCCGCCAGGCACCGCGCCGTGCGGCTCTCCAGGTGCCTCTCCTTCCGCCACCGCACCCAGCCCATCGCCTCGCGGCGGAGTCCCTTCGTCGCGGTCGGCGTGAGGCCCGATCGGAGGAGCGTGACCTGCTCGGAAAGGGGGACGGAGAACGATAGCGAGTAGACCAGGTCGACGAGGTCGGGCGGGAAGGCGTGTCCCTTGTTCGCCCGCTGCCAGTCGACGACGTGCGGCTCCCCGGCGAGCGACGGCGGGAGGAGGAGGACGTTCCCCGCGTGGAGGTCGCCGTGGCGCCAGCCCGCGGCCTCGAGGCGGCGGACCAGGTCGCCGAGGCGAAGGAGGAGGGCCCGGCGCGCGCGGAAGGCGGGGCCGCGGAGGTGCCTCCCCGTGCGGTCCAATACCTGTTGAAGCGGCTCGGCCCCCTCGATCGCCTGGGTGACGAGCACGCCGGCGACCTCGGCGCCGTACCCGACGGCGAAGGCGAGGACGCGCGGGACGCGGATCCCCGCGTGCGCGGCGACGACGAGGGCGTTCGCCTCGCGCAGCGCGCGCGAGCGGTAGTGGTCGACGAGGAGCTGCAGGCCGCGCTTGCGGAGGAAGACCTTCACGATGGCGCGGACCCCGAACGGCAGGGGGAGCGAGACGAGCACGCGCGCGTCCCCCTCGCGGAGGATCGCGGCGCCGGGGAGGTGCTCGATCCGCTCCACGGAGTCGGCGAAGAACGGCGAGAGCGCCTCCGCGTGCTCCGCGGCGAACCACCAGGTCGCCGCGGCCCCCTCGATCCGCTGGAAGCCGGTGAGGTTCATCGGACCTCCCGCCCCTTCGCGCGCGCGATCTCGCGGTAGATCTCCACGGTCCGGGCGACGTTCGCCTCGATCGTGTGCCGGCAGGCGAGGTCGCGGGCGAGGGGCGCGATGCGCTCGCGCTCGGCGGGGGAGAGGAGCGGTCGGATCTTCCGCGCCAGCTCCGCCGCGTCGTTCGCGTCCTCGACGATCGAGCCGTGCTCCCCCTCCGTCATGATCTCGCTCGCCCCGGAGGCGCGCGAGACGACGACGGGGAGGCCCGTGGCCCACGCCTCCAGGCACACGGTGCCGAACGGCTCGTAGCGGGTCGGAAGGACGAAGACGTCGCCCAGGGGGTAGATCTCGGCGAGGTCGCGGCGGGGCCCGAGGAAGTGGACCCTGTCGAGGAGGCCGAGGCGGTTCGCGAGTCTGTGGTAGCGGTGCTCGCTCCCCTTTCCGACGACGACGACGCGGAGGGGGGCCTCCTTCGCGAGCTCGGCGGCAGCGGCGACCAGCGTGTCGAGCCCCTTCCGCTCGAAGCCGCTTCCGACGAAGAGGAGGACGGTCTCGTCGGGGCGGACGCCGTGGCGGCGGCGCATCTCCTCGCGCCAGCGATCCCGGTTGCGCGGGTGGAAGGCCTCGACGTCGACGCCGTTGTAGATGACCTCGATCTCGCTCGCGGGGATCCCGTAGTGCTGCTCGACGTCGCGCGCGCAGAGGCGGGAGATCGCGGTGAAGCGGCGCTCCCCGCGGCGGAAGATGTCGCGCTCGATCCGCCGGATGACCCAGTTCCGCGGGTCGATCCGCTGCCACAGGGCGCGCACCCCGCCGGGCTGCTCCGCGAGCATCCGCGCGAGGTAGGCGGCGTGGACCCCTCCGCCGACGCGGTAGAGGTCGTGGACGGTGGTGCGGCCGAAGCCGTGAACGACGTCGAAGTCGGCCTGGATGCGGCGGACCTCGCGGTCAGCGCTCCGCGCGAACGAGGCGATCTTGATCGCGTTGTGCCATCGGACGACGGGGACGGCGCGGACGACGAGGCCGGGGACGCCGTCGGAATCGGCTCGGAAGCAGACGACGTGGACCTCGTGGCCGCCCGCGAGGAGACCTCGCGTCAGCTCGTGGACGTAGCGCTCCACACCGCCTGTATGGGGCGCGTACCTCGGCAGCACCAGGGCCACTCTCATGCGCCCCCCCCCCCGGCCTTCGACACGGCCTTCGGCAACTCCAACTCCAACTGCCAACTCCAAGAAACGCCAACTCCAATTCCAACTCCAAGGGCCTTTGAGTTGGAATTCGAGTTGGCGTTTCTTGGAGTTGGCCCTTGGAATTGGAATTCGGCAGCGCCGCCCCTCACGATGGATCCCCCTTGCCCTCTCCGAGCCGGCGCTGCCGCTCCCAGAGCTTCACATAGCGGGAGAAGACGTTGAAGGCGGAGGCGACGGCGATGACGAAGCCGGGGAGGCCGTCGAGGAACCCGAGCTTCCAGACCCAGCACTCGAGGAACTTCGCGGGGGGGCGGAGGAGGAGCTTCCAGATGCGGAACCGCGCGCCGTCCGCTGCAAGCTCGCGGGAGGCGGCCTCGGAGAAGCGGTCGATCGTCTGGATCTGCTGGGAGAAGGAGCGATAGGTGTAGTGCTGCAGCTCGCCCTGGAGGCGGCCGACGGGGCCGTCGACCTCGATCCGGTCGTGCGGGTCAACGCCCGCCATGCGGGCCTTGTCGCGGCGGAAGAGGCGGAGCTTCCAGTCGGGGTACCACCCGCCGTGGTCGATCCACCGGCCGAGGTACCACGTGTGCCGAGGGACCTCGTACCCCGCGGGCCCGTCGGTCCGCGCGACGGCGGCGGCGACCTCGGCCTTCAGCTCCGGGGTGACGCGCTCGTCGGCGTCGACGCAGAGGACCCACTCGTGGGAGGCCTCGTGGATGGCGAAGGAGCGCTGGGCGTTCATCCCCGGCCAGGGGCGCTGGACCACGCGCGCGCCGGCGGCCTTGGCGATCTCCACAGTGCGATCGGTGCTGATGGAATCGACGACGAGCACCTCGTCGGCCCACGCGACGGAGGCGAGGCAGTCGGGGAGGTTCCGTTCCTCGTTGTACGCGAGGATGCAGGCGGTCAGCGGCATTGGGGGCGAAGTTTCAATCTTCAATATGCAATGAGCATGTAAGTCGAAAGGCCCAATGGAAAACCGGAAGTCCCGAACTTCGTCCTTCCATTAAACCTTGGCACATCGAACTTACATGCAAATTGCGCATTGAAGATTGAAACTTCGTCGCTACGCCCCTTTCAACCACCTCACCACCGCATCGTACACCTCGTCCGCGCCAATCTTCGTCATGCACCTGTGATCGATCGGGCACTCCCTCAGCAGGCACGGCGAGCACTCGACGGAGTGCCTGACGACCGTGTGCTTCTCGCCGTACGGCCGCGTCGTCACCGGGTCGGTCGGCCCGAACACGGCCACGATCGGCGTCCCCACCGCGGCCGCGAGGTGCATCGGCCCCGTGTCGTTCGTCACCAGGACCGAGGCGCGCTCCAGCACCGCGGCGAGCTGTAGGAGAGACGTCTCGCCCGCGAGGCTCACGGCCGGCCCGCCCTGCACCGCCTGCGTCACCTCCCGCGCGAGGTCCGCCTCCGCCTTGCCGCCGATCACCATGACGCGCGCGCCGCGCTCCCGCGCCAGGCGGCTCGCGACCGCGGCGAACCGATCGGGGTACCACCTCTTCGCGTTTCCGTACGTCGCGCCGGGGTGGAGCGCGACGATCGGCCCCTTCCCCGGGAGCCGCTCCTCCAGCGTCCGCGCGGCCCAGGCGCGGTCCTCGAACGTCGGGTCGATCCGCGGCGCGGTCGGCCGCGGGACCGAGCCGAACGGCTCCAGGAGGCGGAGGAAGTACTCCACGCGGTGCCGCCTCAGCACCTCGCTGTCGCGGCGGAGGGCCTTCGTGAGGAGAGGCGACCTTCCCTCCTTCGCGAACCCGATCCGTTCGGGGACGCCGCCCAGGAAGATCATGAGGGCCGAACGGAACGACGCGGGGAAGATGATCGCCGTGTCGAACTTGCCGTCCTTGATCCGCTTCGTGAGCCGCATCATCGCGCCGATCGAGCGCGACCCCTCGGAGATCGTCTCGTCGACGTACGGGACGCCCCGGTAGAGGTCGGCGAGGTTGTCCCGGGTGAGGACGGAGATGCGGGCGGAGGGGAACCGCTCGCGGAGCGCCTTCAGCGCGGGGAGCGTCATCACCGCGTCGCCGAGCCAGTTCACGCCTTTGACCAGGATTCGATCAGCCACGCGCACCCCACGCCCACGAATGCCACCACACCGTCCTCTCGCACGCGCGCGAAACGCGTGCCACGTCGATGTCGCCGTAGGCGCGCAGAAACCGCAGCCGATCGGTCCGCGAGAGCGCCTTCGACAGCCCCTTCGACTTCGCGACGCTGCGGTAAAGGCGCGCGAGGTTCCCGACGCGGCGCCGCGGCGTCACGCCGAGCTCGCACCGATCCAGGTCGACGAGGACGACGTCTCCTCCCGCCGCGAGGAGGTTTCCTGCGTGGAGGTCGGCATGGTCGATGTCCGCCGCGTGCAGGCTGGCGACGACACGCGCCGCGCGGAGGATCCAGTCGCGCCGCTCGCGGGCGCCGCACGAGGCGATCGCCTCCGGCAGGGGCCGCGCGTCGGGGACCTCGATCGTCGCCAGCTCGTGCCGCAGGAGCCCTCCCGCGCAGCGCGCCGTCACGGCCGCGACGGGCTCGGGGACGGGGACGCCGAGCCGCCGCGCGCGGAGGAGCGCGACGAGCTCGTGCGTCGCGCGATCGGGCGAGAGGTGGAGGTCCCCGAGGAACCGTCCGACGAGCCCTCCTCGATGGTAGCGCCGGACGCGGAGCGGCGGGGGGCCCGGCCGCTCGAGGGGCGGGGGCCGGGCCCGCGGGCCGGCCGCGTCGCCCAGGAGCGTCCCCTGGGCCGCGAGCAGGGGGCGGAGGACGGCCTCGAGGTCGGAGCGCACGAGGGCGGAGGTGTCGCCGACCTGGAACTGGCTGTACCCTGCGGGGAGGCCTATCATCGTTTACCCTGGGAGCCGGGATCAGTCACCGTTAGTCGTTCGCCCGCGGCCTGTCAACGGATTTCCTTGCGGCCGGCACCCTCGATCGCTACCATCTGGCCTCTTCGCAGTCTCAGAGGCGGACCATGGCGCACAAGAAGGCAGCCGGCATCGGGCGAAACGGTCGCGACAGCAACGCGCAGTACCTCGGCATCAAGCGGTACGCCGGCCAGGCGGTCACCGCGGGTTCCATCCTCATCCGCCAGCGCGGCACGAAATTCCACCCGGGGCGAAACGTCAGGATGGGGAGCGACAACACCCTCTTCTCGCTCGTCGACGGAGTGGTCAAATTCGACTCCCTCGGCCGCATCAGCGTCTATCCGGCCGAGGCTCCGAAAACAGAGGCCCCGAAGGCCTAGTCCGCTCCCCCAGTCCCCGGTCCAACCATGGCGCAACGCCTGACCTGCCGGGACATCCCCATCGCGAAGATCACGAGCCACCTGCTCCAGGCCCGCAAGCAGGTCGATCGCACGGAGACGGAGCGTCTCATTGCCTCCATCCACCGCCGCGGCCTCCTCTCGCCGATCCTCGTGCGGAAGCGCGGACGGGAGTTCGAGCTCCTCTCCGGCCAGCGGCGCGTCCAGGCCTGCCGCCGCCTCGGCTGGGACACGATCCCGGCCGTCGTCCTGGACATCGACGACCCGGCGGCGGTCGAGGTCTGCATCGCGGAAAACGTGGAGCGCGTGCAGCTCTCCCCGATGGAGCGGGTCGAGCTGCTGGACTACCTCTCCAAGGCGTTCTCCGACGCTTCGCCCGGCGAGATGGCGGCGAGGCTCGGCTTCCGCGCCGACCAGGCGGACCAGGTGCGCCTCCTCGCGAAGCTCCCGATGCTCCTCAAGGAAGCGGTGAACATGGGCGTCGTCTCCGCGGAGCAGGCCCTGGTCCTCGGGCGCCTTCAGGACGAGGAAGCGATGGGGCTCGTGCTGCGGACGATCCACGACAAGGGACTCGACCTGCAGCAGACGGAGGACCTGGTCGAGCGGCTGCTGGAAGGGGGGGAGCTCGAGGCGGGGCCGAAGCGGACGCTGTCGCTTCCCGACCTCCTGGCGCGCGTCGACCTCGTCTATCGCGCCGGCGCGCGCGGAAAACCGCTCGACCCCCGCGTCGTGCTGCCTCTCGTGGACGAGCTGCTGGACTCCTCCAAGCGGCCGCTCGACGAGTTCCTGTCGAACGAGGGGATCGAGAGCGGGGCGTTCCCGCTGCACGCCTTCTACGTCGCGCGGATCGCGATCCTCCTCGCGCGGGGGATGGGGATGGACGAGGCGGGGCAGAAGACCGCGGCGTTCGCGGGAATCCTGCAGGATCTCGGAATGGTCCGCGTCCCGCTGGACGTCCTGATGTATGAAGGGCCCCTCAACGAAGAGGGGCGGAGCGAGGTGCGCCGACACGTCGAGGCGACGCAGGAGATCCTCGACGCGGCGGGGGGGGTCCCGTCGCTCGCCAGGCAGGCGGTCGCGGCGCACCACGAGCGGCTCGACGGGAGCGGCTATCCCCGCGGACTTGCGGGGGAGGAGGTCCCGCCCCTGGCGCGGCTCCTGGCCGTCGCGGACACGTACGCGGCGGTGGGGGAGTCGAGGCCCTGGCGGACCGCGCGGCTCCCGCACGAGGGAATCGAGAGCCTGGTGAAGGAGGGAGAGGCGGGGCGGTTGGACCCCGCCATCGTGAGCGTCTGGGTGGGATTGGTTTCGAGGTACCCGATCAGGAGCTTCGTGAGGTTGGCAACGGGCGAAGTCGCCCGCGTCGTCCAGGCAAGACCTGCGGACCCGGACCGGCCGGTCGTGGAAATCCTCTACGACCTGTCGGGAAGGCGCCTGCAGGAGGCCTGGAGGGTCGACCTCTCCGAGAGCGACGACGTCGCTTTCGAGCCTTGCGCTCCTCCGGGCGGTGAATCGGCCGGCTAGTGGCCTTTTTTTTTACCCTTGACGCCTCCGGTGTACGCTGCTAGAGTTTGCGGGTCGCGCGACTTGGCGCAACCGCAACCTGGTGCGGACGACTGGCAAAGACAGCTTTGCTGGAAGGAGGTGGGCCGCGGCCGTCTGACACGACCAGCGATGCTGGTCGGAAACATCGCCACGGAGGGGGGAGATATGAGGAGACGTCCCCGTTGGGGGGGCGTCCCGATGAGTCGACAGGTCCTCATTCTCCCAAGAGGAGGCGAAGATGCTCAGGAGGATCCTCCTGGCTGGTGTGGTGTCCGTCGCGGCTTCGGTCCTCATGACCGCCTGCTGTGGCATGCACCGCCATCACGGGTGCTGGAACGAGTGCGAGGACGAGTGTTGTGAGTCGGTGGTGAAGAAGACGACCACCACGACCACGACGACGACCTCGGAGAGCTCGGCTCCGGAAGAGTGCCACTGGTGCCACGGCCGCGGCCGCGGCTGCTGGCACTGCCACTAGACGGGGAATTGGGTCAGTAGGAAAGGGGCGCACGCCTCGGATGGGGCGCGCGCCCTTTTTGTTTTTGCGCTTCGGCGCAAAGACGGGAGAGGCGCAAGATTTCCGGTTTCGGGACTCCAGAACCGGCCGAGGTCCGGTCGATGTCTGAATCCTGAAACCATGCGGAACGCCCCGTTCCTCATACGGCAGGTGTCGAGTACCGGAAAGGAGGTGAGCCTGGGTGGCACCAGGTTCGGGGTGGAACGGCGGACCTCGTGCGGTCCGGCCGCAAATTTCTTGGTGGGTGTCGTTTTGTCCATAACGGAGGATTCGATGAAGCGCCTTCTCCTGGGCCTCGCGGTGTTCGCCGGTGCGGCGGGCCTGCTCGTGTCGTGCAGCAGCGAGTGCGGTCATCATCGTGGTTGTCACGAGCAGTGCGAGGAAGAGTGCCCCCCGGTCGTCGTGAAGAAGACCGTGACCACGACCACGACCACGTGCGAGACCTGCGACGAGCCGTGCGAACCCCAGCATCATTGCAGCCATTGCGGCCGCTAGAGCCGTAGACAGGGCTCGGGCCTGACGGCCTGAGACCGACGAGAACCACACAGGGCGGGGCGCCCACCACACGGGCGCCCCGCCTTCTCGTTTCCTGCCAATCTGGCACCCGGACCCTCTGCCAACCCAGGCACGAGGCAGCGGCACCCCGGAGACTCACCCGGGCGAGTGCGCAATCCTCGGTGACACGCCGCCTTCCGATGAGGCCTCCGGCCCCAACGCCTCCTCCTCCGGCACCCGGCTTGCTCCCATTCGTCGGGCCCGACTTGCATTCCTGGAGGACCTCATGGGACTGAAGTACCACCCGCTCGGAGACAAGGTCATCGTCGAGCGCCTGGAGGCGCAGGAGAAGACGAAGGGGGGGATCGTCCTCCCCGAGACCGCGAAGGAGAAGCCGCGCGAGGGGCGCGTCGTCGCCCTCGGCCAGGGCCGCCGCCTCGACAACGGCACCCTCCACCCGTTCCAGGTGAAGGAAGGCGAGCGCATCATCTTCGCCTCCTACGCCGGCACCGACGTGAAGATCGAGGGAAAGGACTACCTCATCATGCCCGAGGAGGACATCCTGGCAGTCGTGGAATAACCAAGTTTCAATACGCAATAGGCAGTTGACGGGAGAAAGCCCATGGCAGCGAAGAAGGTCATCTACGATCAGGCCGCCCGCGAGGCGATGCGCGAGGGTGTCCAGATTCTCGCCCGCGCCGTGAAGGCGACCCTCGGCCCCCGCGGCCGGAACGTGATCATCGAGAAGAAGTACGGCGCCCCCACCGTCACCAAGGACGGCGTCACGGTCGCGAAGGAGATCGACCTCAGGGACCCCTACCAGAACATGGGGGCCCAGATGGTCAAGGACGTCGCCTCCAAGACGAGCGAGATCGCGGGCGACGGCACCACCACCGCCACCGTCCTCGCGGAGGCGATCTACGTCGAGGGCCTCAAGAACGTCGCCGCCGGCGCGAACGCCCAGGCGCTCAAGCGCGGCATCGACAAGGCCGTCGAGTCGATGATCGCGGAGCTGAAGGTCCTCTCGAAGCCCGTGAAGGAGAAGAGCGACATCGCGAGCATCGGCACGATCGCCGCGAACAACGACCACGAGATCGGCAAGATGATCTCCGAGGCGATGGAGCGGGTCGGCAAGGACGGCGTCATCACGGTCGAGGAAGGGAAGTCCCTCAAGACCGAGGTCGAGTGGGTGGAGGGGATGCAGTTCGACCGCGGCTACCTCTCGCCCTACTTCGTGACCGACGTGAACGCCATGAAGTGCGTGCTCGACGAGCCGTACGTCCTCGTCCACGAGAAGAAGATCTCCGCCGTGAAGGACCTCATCCCGCTCCTCGAGAAGGTGGCGCGGACGGGGAAGAGCCTGCTCGTGATCGCCGAAGAGATCGAAGGAGACGCCCTCGCGACGCTCGTCGTGAACCGCCTCCGCGGCATCCTGAAGTGCGCCGCGGTGAAGGCCCCCGGCTACGGCGACCGCCGGAAGGCGATGCTCGAGGACATCGCGGTCCTCACGGGCGGGAAGCCGATCTTCGAGGACTTGGGCATCGACGTCGAGAAGGTCGAGCTCGAGGACCTGGGCCGCGCGAAGAAGATCGTCATCGACAAGGAGAACACGACGGTCATCGAGGGCGCGGGGAAGACGAGCGCGATCCAGGGCCGCATCGGCCAGATCAAGAAGGAGATCGAGGACTCCACGAGCGACTACGACAAGGAGAAGCTGCAGGAGCGGCTCGCGAAGCTCTCCGGCGGCGTCGCGAAGCTCATGGTCGGCGCGGCGACCGAGGTGGAGATGAAGGAGAGGAAGGCCCGCATCGAGGACGCGATGCACGCGACGAGGGCCGCGGTCGAGGAGGGGATCCTCCCCGGCGGCGGCGTGGCGCTCATCCGCGCGGCGGCCTGCCTCGACAAGGTGAAGGCGAAGGGGGACGAGGCGACCGGCGTCGACATCGTGCGCCGGGCGATCGAGGCCCCGCTCCGCCAGATCGCGGAGAACGCCGGGAAGCACGGCGCGATCGTGGTCGACCAGGTGAAGGGGATGAAGGAGACCTTCGGCTACGACGCGGCGAAGGACGAGTACGTGGACCTCGTGAAGGCGGGGATCATCGACCCGACGAAGGTGGTCCGCTGCGCGCTCCAGAACGCGGCGAGCGTGGCGGGGCTCCTCCTCACCACGAACGCGATGATCTCCGAGATCAAGGAGAAGAAGGGGAAGGGCGCCGGCGGCCATGGCGGCATGGGCGGCGGCATGGACGACCACGACGACTTCGGCCACGACTTCTAGAGCGGCGAGAGGTGAGGGGCGAGGGGCGAGGGGCGAGGAGCGAGGGGCGAGGGGCGAAGCGCGGCTGTCGCCCCTCTCCCCTCGCTCTTCGCCCTTCGCTTCTCGCCCTCGCCCTCCTCGTCCTCCTCGCGGGCTGCTCCGGCAGGCCCCCGCTCGCGAAGGACCCTCCGAAGGCCGTGCTGCCGCCCGACGCCATCCGCTACGAGATCGGCATCGACACGGGGAAGGAGGTCTCCTACGCCACCTCCGCGGACAAGATCCCCCAGCTCGCGAACGGCACGGTGGTCATCCGCGGGATCGCCCCCGGCGTCGGGTCGTTCGAGTACCGCGACAAGGCGGGGAAGCCGCGCCTCACCGGGCGGATCGACCAGCACGGGGCGCTGTCGGTCCAGCGCCCCACGGACGAGACGGGCGACTACCTCCTCTTCATGAGCCTCCTCTTCCTCTGTCCGCGCGGCGCGCTTTCGCCGACGGCGGTCTCGGAGGAGGTGAAGCTCCTCCCCGACCCGCTCATCTACGTCTTCGGGAAGGCGAGCTGGACGCTCGGCGAGGAGACCGAGTACCTGGAGCGGAAGTGCCGGCTCGTCACCTGCGAGGGGGTGCTCGACATCGCGGCGCGCGAGACTGGGCGCCTGACGGGCCGCATGAAGGCGCGGCTCCTCGGCCGCTACGACCCCGCCTCGCGCCTGTTGCTCGCCATCGAGGCGCGCGTGAAGGCGGACTACACGCACCCCGAGAACGTCGACGCCGCGCCCGAGTGCACGATCCTGCTGCGGCTGCGCGAATAGCGGCCTGTCGGCCGAACTCCAACTCCAAGCGCCAACTCCAAGGAACTCCAATTCCAACCCCAAGGCCCGCGAACGGCAGGCGTGGAGTTGGAATTGGAGTTTCTTGGAGTTGGCGCTTGGAATTGGAATTGCGGCCCGCAGGCCGCCTACCCGCCTGGCAGGACGTGCAGGAACGCCAGGCGGTCGTACGGCTCGACCATGCAGTCGAACCCCGGCGCGCCGTCGATCCGTCCCTGCCCCTCCGGCAGGACCCCGACGATCGGCACCGGCGTCCCCGCGCGGATCGCCTGGTGCGCCGCCACCATCTCCTCCCGCGTGTGCGTGCGGACGACGATCGCCTCCGTCTCCTTCGCGCCGAACTTCGCCGCCTGGTCCGCCGTGCGGACGGTGACGACCCTCCAGCCGCCGCGTTCGAGGGCCACGGTGAGGAGGCTGACCTTCGTTCCCGTCCCCTCGAGCAGCACCGCGCGCCGGAGCTCTCCCGACGGCGCCGAGGTCCTCCCGTCGCCGAGGTCGAGGAAGTCCTGCGTACGCGCCAGCTCGTCCTCGAACAGCTTCCAGAATTCCGGCGGCAGCCCGTCCCACAGGTCGAGCGCGTCCCAGATCGCGACCGGCACCTCGCGGATCACCTGGTCGCCGCCGTTCCCCTCGCCGAGCGCCTTCGAGAGGAGGTCCGCGACGTGGACGATGCGGCAGAGCTTCTCGAGCTGCGGGTCCATCCGCTCGTCGAGCCGCGGGAGGTCGTGGTGCCGTCCGACCGCGGTCGTGATCGCCGAGGGGAATTTCCACAGATCGAGGATCGCGGACCCGATCTCCGCATGGTCCGTCTCGAGCACCTGCCGCTCCGCGTCGCGCATCGGGATCAGGTCCTTGAGCGCCACGAGCCCCGCCTGCTCGAACTCCGGCGTGTAGTACTCGTCGAGGAGGATCTTCCCCACGTCGTGGAGCAGCCCCGCGATGAAGGCGAGGTCGGGGAAGGGGTACGCGGCGCGGTCGGCGAGGAGCTTCGCGACGATCGCGGTCGCCATGCTGTGCCGCCAGAAGTCGACGCGGTTGAACCCGATCGACCTCTGCCCCTTCGCGAAGAGGTGGATCATGCTCATCCCGACGACGAGCGACCGCGTCTGGATGAACCCCAGGCGGACGAGCGCCTCCTGGATGTCGGAGATCCGCTCCTTCTTCCCGAAGTAGGCGGAGTTCGCCTTCCGCAGCACGGTCGCCGTGACGGCGGGGTCCTGCGAGATCGCGGTCCCCAGCTCCTTCGCCCCCGAACGCACGTCGGCCGTGATGCTCATCACCCGCTGCACGACCGCGGGGAGCGCGAGCAGCTTGTCGACGCGCCGCGCGAGCTTCACCAGGTCGACCTTTCCCGCCGTGCGCAGCTCGTCCTCGTTCCCGACGGCGGGCATCGCGGAGTCGGTGATCGGGGTCTTCGGCGCGGGGAGGCTCTTCCCCATCGACTCGAGCGCCTTCCCGACCTTCTGGAGGAGGGCCCCCGGCGTCACGGGGCGGACGAGGAAGTCGGTCGCCCCCGCGCGGATCGCCTCCTGGATCACCTCTCGCGACGGACTCGCGGGGATGAACAGGACCGGCGTCCGCTGGGAGCGGGGATGGGCGCGGACCTCGCGAAGGAAGGCGAGTCCGTCCTCGCTCCCGATCGGGTGCGCGAGGACGATGACGTCGGGCGACGACTGGAGCGTCCCGGTCATCGCCGCCGCGGCGGTAGGAGCCTCGTGCACCTGGAGGCCGCGCTTCGTGAGCGTCTCCCCGAGCCGGGCGCGGAGGTGGTCCTCGCCGCACGCGAGCAGGACGGCCTCCGCGGGCCGCGCGAGGCGGGGCTTGCGCATGCGACGCGAGGTCTCCCGCTGGATCTTGCGGCTGACCCGGTGCGCGACGCCTCGCTCCGCGTGAAGCGCGGTGCGGATGAGTTGCAGATCGAGACGCGACGGATCGTAGCTGGAGAGGAAGGTGAGGACGTCGCGGAGGGGCGGTTCGGGGGCGCCCGGCGGGATCGTCATGGTGATCTCGGTCCCGTTCTGCTCGATGCGGACCGGGCCGGGGCCTCCGTTCGCGGCCGCGATCACCGCGGAGGGCGGCAAGGGCGGAGGAGCCGCCGGCAGCGCGACGGGAGGCGTCTTGACCCCGCCGGTGATGGCCTCCCCGAGGCGCGCGGCGGAGATCGGCACCCGCTTCCCTGCGGCAGAGTCGTAGGCCGCCTTCACCGCGCGGAAGTCGATCCCCGGCACCGCGACCGAGAGGAGGTAGGCGATCACCTCCGTCAGGGAGAACGCCTGGGCGCCCGGCATCACGCGGATGGAGTACCCCTCGGGGGTGATCTCCACCCGAATCCACTCGGAAATCGGGCCGGGCTTGTCGTTCGCCATCCCTGATGAACTCCCTGGATGCACACTCTACTGGCGCCTCCGGACCGCGTCAACGGGAAGCAGCCCGGTTCCTTGACGCCCCCCCGCGACGCCGATAGAGTTCGGCACGGAAGTCATGAAGTCGGGACCTGCAAGAGGCAGGCCCCGAAGGGGCCGCAAGAATGTAGCCAGGGCCGCCAGGCCCTGGTTCCGGTGCAAGAGGCGGTCGGAGCCCCGAAGGGGCGGCAGAAGGCGCATTCTGTCGCCCCTTCGGGGCGCTGCCCCGTGGTCCGAACCTCCTGGCCAGAGTGTCTGAAGTATCCGCTCCCCTCTACGCGCGAGAATCCCCATGCAGCGTTGCGCAAGATGACCGACGCCCCCGCCAACTTCCTCGGGATCCCCGACGAGTTCACCGACCCGAAGAAGTCGCGCTTCGTCGTCCTCCCCGTCCCATACGAGCGGACGACGACCTACCGGAAGGGGACCGCGAACGGGGCCGGCGCGATCCTGGAGGCGAGCACGCAGGTCGAGCTGTTCGACGACGAGCTGCGGCAGGAGACCTACCTCCAGGGGGTCCACACGCTCCCGATGCCGCTCCCGAAGCTCGACGCGGTCGAGCCCGAGGAGCTGCCCGCCATCCTGGAGGCCTTCCCGCGGCGGATCTCGAAGGACCAGACGCTCTACTCGCTTGGCGGCGAGCACTCGATCTCGTACGGACTCGTGAAGGGGTTCAAGGCGGCCTACCGCGACCTCACCGTGCTGCAGATCGACGCGCACGCCGACATGCGCGAGGAGTACGAGGGATCGAAGTTCAACCACGCCTGCGTCATGGCGCGGATCGTGACGGAGTGCCCCGCGGTGCAGGTCGGGATCCGCTCCTTCTGCGCCGACGAGGCACCTCGCCTCGACAAGAAGCCGCTCAGGACCTTCTTCGGCAGCACGAAACTCGACGCGAGGAAGACCGCGGCTGCGGTGCTCGCCTCGCTCTCGAAGCACGTCTACGTCACGATCGACCTCGACGGGATGGACCCCGCGGCGATGCCTGCGGTCGGCACGCCCGAGCCGGGCGGCCTGTCGTGGTACGACCTCCTGACGATCCTCCGCCCCGTGTTCACGAAAAGGCGGGTCGTCGGCGTCGACCTGAACGAGCTCTGCCCGATCGAGGGGGAGAACGTCAGCCAGTTCACGGCCGCGAAGCTCGCCTATCGCCTGATGGGGTACCAGACGCGCCGCTGAGGCGGCGCGAACGCCAACTCAGAACTCCGAACTCCAAGGAATCCCAATTCCAACTCCAGCGGCCACGGAGTCGCATCCCCACAAGCCGAGACGGGGACTCTCCGGGTTGACACGCGTCCCGAGGGATGGTATCGGGGTCGCCTTCATGTCTCCCCGCGCCTCCCATTCCCTTTGCCTCATGCTCTATGTCGCCGCGACGATCGGCGGCATGGGCCTGCACCTGCTCGCTCACACCCCGCGAGAGGAACACCGCCCTTGCCAGGGGGCGCCTGGGACGCGCGATGGCGACGCCCTCGAGGACGCCGGCCGGCCTCACCTCGATCACCCCGACCACGAGCATGCGGACGGCTGCGCCACCTGCCCCTCCCTCACGAGCCAGTGGTGCGAGGCCTCGCCTCCTCCCGCGAGGGACGACGTCGCGCGCGACCTCGCGCCCCGCCCCGCGTCCCGGGTCGTCCCCGCTCCGGCCCCCGACCCCCACGCGGGTCGCGCCCCACCCGCCGCGTAGTCCCTCGGCGTTCTCACTCCCGGCTACGCTCACGGCGCGGAGAAGACTAATGCCCCCTTCGATCCCTGTCGATCCCGCAGTCCCGGTCACGGACATCGTGACAGGATCGGGCCCGGAGCCCCGACGAGGCCTCTGGTCGCGGTACAAGCGCGTCGCGACCAGCCCGGAGTCCCTTTTCGCCGCAGGGACCATCCTGCTGACGGCGGTGTCGTGGGGAATCCACCTCGCCGGCGGCAGGGCGTCGATCGTCGCGTGGATCGGAACGGCCGGAGCCCTCGTGGGCGGGCTCCCGATTGCGTGGGGGGCGTTGCGGGGCCTCTTCGCCCGCAAGATGAATGTAGACGAGCTCGTGACCATCGCGATCGCGGCGTCCCTGGCCCTGGGGGAATACTGGGGCGCGTCGCTCGTGGCGTTCATGATGCTCTTCGGGAAGGTGCTCGAGGACTTCACGGCCGCCCGGGCCGAGACCGCGATCGAGGGACTGGGAAAGCTCGTCCCGGCCATGGCCCGGCTGAAGGACCCGGCGGCGCGGGGGGGCGAACGCACCGTGCCGGTCGGCGAGGTGCGCATCGGCGATGTGGTCGTCATCCGCCCGGGCGAACGCCTCCCCGTGGACGGCATCATCGTGGGCGGACACGCCGCGGTGGAGGAGGCGGCCATCACCGGAGAGCCGCTGCCCGTCGAGAAGGGGGAGGGGGACGAGGTCTTCGCCGGGACGCTCGCCGCTGCCGGCGCCATCGAGATCCGAACCACCCGCACCGGGGAGGCCACGGCGATGGGACGCATCGCGGCCCTGGTCCGGGAGGCGGAGAAGGAGCGCGCGCCGATCGTGCGCACCGCCGACCGGTGGGCGAAGTGGTTCACGCCCGCCGTCCTGACGATCGCGGGCCTGGTCTACCTCTGGCACCGCGAAGTCCTCCCGGCGGTGGCGGTGCTCGTCGTCGCCTGCCCGTGTGCGCTGGTGCTGGCCACCCCCACGGCGATCATCGCCGGAATCGCGCGAGGCGCGGGTCGAGGGATCCTCATCAAAGGGGGGGCGCGTCTCGAGGCCGCGGGCCACATCGACACGGTCTGCCTGGACAAGACCGGTACGCTCACCAGCGGCCGGCCCTCCGTCCGGAGCATCCTCATCCTCGACGATTCCTCTCCCGCCGTCGCCGAGCACGAGCTGCTCGCCTTTGTCGCCGCCGCCGAGCGCCTGTCCGAGCATCCCCTCGCTCGCGCGATGCTCGCGGCAGCGGCAGAGCGAGGGGTGGTCGTGCAGAACGTCGATGCCCAGCAGGCCGGGTTCGAGGCGACTCCCGGCAAAGGGGTCCGAGCGCGCGTCCCGCGCATCGGCGCTGCCGGCCCGCCCATGGCCCCCGTGGACGTGCTTGTAGGCACCCCCGAGTTCCTCCAGGAGCGTGGCGTCGCATGGTCCCCCGCGGCGCAGCAGGGACTCGACCGGCTGGAGGGCGCGGGCGAGACGCCGGTGGCAGTCGCGCTCGACGGCCGGCTGGCCGGCCTGCTCGGCCTGGCCGATGCCCCCCGGGAGGAGGCCTCCGCCGCGATGGCGGCCCTGCGCGCCGCCGGAGTTCGGAAGATCGTCCTGCTCACGGGAGATCGCGAGGGGCCGGCCCGCGCCGTGGCCCGCGCCATGGGCATTTCATCGGAGGATGTCCATTCGAGGCTCCTCCCGGAGAACAAGGTGGAGTGGGTCCGCCGGCTGCGCAGCGAAGGCCGGCGAGTGGCGATGATCGGGGATGGGGTCAACGACGCGCCCGCCCTCTCCGCGGCCGACGTGGCCATCGCGATGGGCGTGGCCGGCACCGACCTGGCCCTCGCGGCCGCCGACATCCTGCTGATGACGGACGACCTGCGCCAGGCCGCGGCGGCTGTTCTCCTCAGCCGCAAGACGCTCGCGACCATCCGCCAGAACCTGACGTTCGCCGTCTTCTGGAACGCGGCTGCGATCGGCGGCGTCGCGACGGGCGGCTTCGGGTTGGTGGCCGGCGCCTTGATTCACAACCTGGGCTCCGTCGCGGTCGTCGTCAACGCAGCTCGCTTGCTCACTGCCAAACTACCCGACGAGAAGGCCCTGCGCGCAGGTGACCGCCCCGGCCCTCCGTGATACAATGCGCGATGCTTGGAGGGCTCGCGGATGGGACTCACCACCGTCGTGGCCAGGGTCGGGAAGGGGAAGCGCTCGCAGCGTCTCCGCCTCCTCGTGGACAGCGGCGCTTCCTTCTCGCTGCTGCCCGAGAAGGTCTGGAAGCGCCTTCGCCTGAAGCCGCTCGATCGCGTGACGCTCGTCCTGGCGAACGGTACCGAGATCGAGCGCCCGCTGTCCGAGGTCTGGTTCGAGTACCGCGGCGCGGGGCGGACCTCCCCCGGCATCCTCGGAACCGGCGGAGACGAGGCCCTCCTCGGCGCAGTGACGCTGGAGACGATGGGCCTCATGCTGAACCCGCTCTCTCGCGAGCTGCTTCCCATGAAGCTGAAACTGGCCCGGCAAGGGGGACAGTAGGCCCGCCTCCCTGCGCGTCCGCTCCGTTCGGGGTGGGGCATGGCAATCCGTCGAATGAAGTTCGGCCCGCAAGGGTGGTATCCCGCGCAGCGCGCGCGGTGCGAGGCGGCGATCGACGCCTTCGAGCAGGGCCGCCCGCGCGTCGGGAAGCCGCCCGATCCGATCGTCGCGGGGATCGTCCCGCACGCAGGGTGGGCCTACTCAGGACGCACGGCCTGGGCCGCGATCGCGGCGATGCCCGAGGCGGACGTCGTCCTCCTCTTCGGCAACGACCACCGCGGCAGGACCCGGCGCCCCGCGCTCCTCGCGGAGGGGAGCTGGGAGACGCCGTTCGGCGAGGTCGAGATCGACGCGGAGATCGCCAGGCGGCTGGTCGACGCGAAGGTCGCGGTCATCGATGCGCGAGCGCACGAGGAGGAGCACTCGGTCGAGCTCCAGATGCCGCTCGTCGCGCGCCACTTCCCCGGCGCGAAGGTCGTGCCGCTGCTCGTCCCGCACACCGACGACGCCGCGGCGCTCGGCGAGGCGTCCTCGCGCGCGGCGAAGGAGTGCGGGAGGCGTGTGGTCGCGGTCGGGACGACCGACCTCACGCACTACGGCGAGAACTACGGCTTCACCCCCGCGGGTGAGGGGCCCGAGGCGCTCACGTGGATCAAGCGGAACGACGCCTCGGTGATCGCGGTGATGCGGCGCCTCGCGGTGGACGAGGTGTTCGACGAGGTCGACGCGAAGGGGAACGCCTGCGGCGCGGGGCCGATCGTGGCGACGCTGGCGTACGCGCGGGCGCGCGGGAGCGCGGGGGGCGTCGAGGTGCACTACACGACGAGCGCGGACGAGGCGCCCGACCGCGGCGGGCCGTTCCTCGCGGTGGGATACGTCGGGATGTTGTTCTAGGACGAAGTTTCAATCTTCAATACGCAATGTGCATGTAAGTCAGAAGGTCAAAGCCTCAACCGAAAGTCCCATGTCTTGGCCTTCCATTGATCCTTGATCCTTCCGACTTACATGCACATTGCGTATTGAAGATTGAAACTTCGCCGCCGCCCACAAACCTTTACTCCCTCCCCTCGGTTCACTACCATCTGGCCCCCGAATTGGAAGGACCCCAGATGTTCCGCCTGAAGCGCACCGTGAACTGTGGCGACCTCAAGGCCAATTACGTCGGCCAGTGCGTGATCCTGAACGGCTGGGTCGAGAACCGCCGCGACCACGGCGGCCTCATCTTCATCGACCTCCGCGACCGCTACGGCATCACCCAGGTCGTCTTCAACCCCACGAAGGCGGCCGACTCGCACAACGCCGCCCAGGCCCTCCGCTCCCAGCACGTCATCGCCGTGAAGGGGACCGTCTCCCGCCGCCCCGAGGGGATGTACAACCCCAAGCTCCCCACCGGCGAGGTCGAGGTCTTCGTCGAGGAGCTCGAGGTCATCAACGAGGCGAAGACCCCGCCGTTCGAGATCCTCGACGACATCAACGTCCAGGAGGAGCTGCGCCTCAAGTACCGCTATCTCGACCTCCGCCGCCACAAGATGCAGGAGAACCTCCGCACGCGGCACAAGCTCATCCAGATCTTCCGCGAGTACTTCGACCGGAACGAGTTCATCGACGTCGAGACGCCGACGATGACCCGCTCCACGCCCGGCGGCGCGAGGAACTACCTCGTCCCCAGCCGCCTCTTCGCGGGGTCGTTCTACGGCCTCTCCGAGTCGCCGCAGCTCTTCAAGCAGCTCCTCATGGTCAGCGGGTACGACAGGTATTTCCAGGTCGTGAAGTGCTTCCGCGACGAGGACCTCCGCGCCGACCGGCAGCCCGAGTTCACCCAGTTCGACCTCGAGATGTCGTTCGTCGACGAGGACGACGTCATGAACATGATCGAGGGGGCCGTCTGCGAGGCGTTCAAGCGCCTCAAGGAGGTCGAGCTCCCCCGGCCGTTCCCGAGGATTCCCTACGCCGAGTCGATGGCGCGCTTCGGCGTCGACAAGCCCGACCTCCGCTTCGGCCTCGAGCTCGTCGACGTCACCGAGGCGGTGAAGGGGAGCGGGTTCAAGGTCTTCGCCGAGACCGCCGCGTCGGGCCGCTCCGTGAAGGGGCTCTGCGCCCCGGGATGCGGGGCCTACTCGCGCAAGGAGGTCGACCTCCTCACCACGTTCGTGCAGGGGCTCGGCGCGAAGGGACTCGTGTCGCTCAAGGTCGAGGAGGCGGGCCTCTCGGGCGGCGTCGCGAAGTTCCTCTCGCCCGGCGAGCAGGCGACGCTCCGCGAGAAACTGAAGGCGCAGCCCGGCGACCTCCTCCTCTTCGTCGCCGACAAGCGATCGATGGCGGACCAGGCGCTCGGGCAGCTCCGCAACCACCTCGGCGAGAAGCTGGGGCTCACCAAGGGCGGGGCGTTCCGCCTCTGCTGGGTCGTCGACTTCCCGATGTTCGAGTACAGCGACGAGGAGAAGTCGATCGTCGCGCGGCACCACCCGTTCACCTGCCCGAAGCCCGCGCACCTCGACAAGCTCGAGTCTGCGCCGCTCGAGGTGCTCGCGCGCGCATACGACCTCGTCCTGAACGGCGTCGAGCTCGGCGGAGGCTCGATCCGCATCCACAAGATGGATTTGCAAAAGCGGGTGTTCCGCCTGCTCGGCATCACCGACGAAGAGGCCCGCAACAAGTTCAGCTTCCTGCTCGACGCGCTCGACTACGGCGCGCCGCCGATGGGCGGGATCGCGCTCGGCGTCGACCGCTTCGTCATGCTCCTCCTCGGCCTGGAGCACATCCGCGACGTCATCGCCTTCCCGAAGACGCAGAAGGCGATGTGCCTCATGACCGGCGCCCCCGCGGCCGTCGCGGAGCGCCAGTTGAAGGACGCCCACGTCCGGCCGGTGATGACACCTGAAGTGAAGCCGTAGGATGCCTCAGGGCCCGCTGACGATCGCGGGGGTGGCCCACCGCAGGCCCGCCAGGTACTGCCTGCGGCACCACTGGCCCGAGTACCTCATGGAGGCCGCGGGGCTCGGGTCGTTCATGCTCCTCGCGATCCTCGCCTGCGCGGTCCTGGAGCACCCCGACTCGCCGCTTCCGCGGGCCATCCCGAACGCGTTCGAGAGGCGGGCGATCCTCGGGGTCGTCATCGGCCTCGTGGCCGCGGCGATCATCTACTCGCCCTGGGGCAAGCAGTCGGGCGCGCACATCAACCCGGCCGTCACGCTCGCGTGGCTCCGCCTGGGCAAGGTCCACCCGTGGGACGCCTTCTTCTATGTGTGCGCGCAGACGGTCGGAGGGACGCTTGGAGTGCTCCTCGCGGCGGTCTCGCTCCACGGGAGGATTGCGCACCCGTCCGTCGGATGGCTCGTGACGGTGCCCGGCCCCTGGGGCGTCGGGGCCGCGTTCGGCGCGGAGGCGGGCCTCTCGTTCCTGCTGATGTCCGTCGTCCTGGCGGTCTCGAGCCGCCCGGCGATCGCGCGGTGGACCGGCGTCGTCGCGGCGTGCCTCGTCGCGGTCTTCATCGCCCTCGAGGCCCCCGTCTCGGGGATGAGCATCAACCCCGCGAGGACGCTCGCGAGCGCGGTCCCCTCGGGCGTCACCACCTCGCTCTGGATCTACCTCGTCGCGCCGCCGCTGGGGATGCTCCTCGCCGCGGAGGCGACGCGCGCGATGCGCGGGGCGGCGCACTGCGCCTGCGCGAAGCTCCATCACCACAACCGCTCCCGCTGCATCCACTGCGGGAAGGAGGAGGACGTCCATGTCTGACCACTTCGACGTGATCATCATCGGGACCGGGGCGGGGGGAGGGACCCTGCTCCACGCCCTCGCGCCGACGGGGAAGAGGATCCTCGTCCTCGAGCGCGGAGGCTTCCTCGCGCGCGAGAAGGCGAACTGGGACACGCACGCCGTCTTCACCGAGGCGAAGTACAAGGCGCACGAGGAGTGGCTCGACAAGGACGGGAAGCCGTTCCACCCTGGCATCCACTACTACGTCGGGGGGAACACGAAGTTCTACGGCGCGGCGCTGCTGCGGTTCCGCAAGGAGGACTTCGGCGCGACGCGCCACCACGGGGGGCTCTCGCCCGAGTGGCCGATCCGGTACGAGGACATGGAGCCGTGGTACACGGCCGCCGAGCGGCTCTACCACGTGCACGGCGAGCGGGGAGTCGACCCGACGGAGCCTCCCGCGAGCGCGCCGTATCCGCACCCGCCCGTGTCGAACGAGCCGCGGATCCAGGAGCTGATGGAGGACCTGCGCAAGGCGCACCTGCGGCCGTTCCCGCTGCCTCTCGGGGTGATGCTCGACGAGAAGAACCCTCGCACGAGCCCGTGCATCCGCTGCGACACCTGCGACGGCTTCCCGTGCCTGGTGCACGCGAAGGCGGACGCGGAGGTCGTCTGCGTCGCGCCGGCGCTCGAGCACCCGAACGTGACGCTCCTCACCGACGCGCTCGTGACGCGGCTCGACACGTCGATCTCGGGGCACGAGGTCCGCGGCGTTCACGTGAAGGTGAAGGGGAAGGAGGAGGTCTACACGGCGGACGTCGTAGTGGTCGCGTGCGGGGCGATCAACTCGGCGGCGCTGCTGCTGAGGTCGGCGAGCGACCGCCACCCGAACGGCCTCGCGAACGGGTCGGGGGTCGTCGGGAGGCACTACATGTGCCACAACAACTCGGCGCTCCTGGCGATCTCGAAGCGGCCGAACCCGACGGTGTTCCAGAAGACGATCGGCGTGAACGACTACTACTTCCGCTCGGGCGACTGGCCGTATCCGCTGGGGCACATCCAGATGCTGGGGAAGTCGAACGCGGAGATGCTGAGGGGGGACGCGCCGGCGATGGCGCCGGGAATGGCGCTCGACTACATGGCGAAGCACTCGGTGGATTTCTGGATGACGAGCGAGGACCTGCCCGCCCCGGACAACCGGGTGACGATCGCGCCGGGCGGGGAGATCCAGATCCACTACAAGGAGAACAACCTGGAGGGGCACCGCCGGCTCGTCGCGAAGCTGAAGGAGATGCTCTCGTCGATCGGGTGCGAGGAGCACCTCCTGCCGCAGAACGTCTACCTCGGAAAGAAGATCCCGATCGCGGGGACGGCGCACCAGTGCGGGACGGTGCGGTTCGGGACGGACCCGAAGACCTCGGCGCTCGACACGAGCTGCCGCGCGCACGAGGTGCCGAACCTCTACGTGGTCGACGGGAGCTTCTTCGTCACGAGCACCGCGGTGAATCCGGCGCTCACGATCATCGCGAACGCGCTGCGGGTCGCGGACGTCTTGAAAAAGCGGCTGGGAGCGGGTGCATAGCGGTTCCTGACAGGCTCTGACGCCCGCTTCGCGGGCTCCGGGCCCCCATCGTTCGCCCGAATCCTGCGGCTGACGCCGCAGGCTACTGCCTGTCGCCCGCTTCGCGGGCTGGCGCCAGCCCGGGCATCGGCCCGAGCCTCGCCCCGGCCTACGGAGCGGCCTGCGCCCTCGCCCGCCCCGGGGGCTGCGCCATCGCCCGCCCCGCGGGCTGCGCCCTCGTCCGCCCCGCGGGCTGCACCATCGCCCGCCCCGCGGGCTGCGCCCTCGTCCGCCCCGCGGGCTGCGCCATCGCCCGCCCCGCGGGCTGCGCCCTCGTCCGCCCCGCGGGCTGCGCCATCGCCCGCCCCGCGGGCTGCGCCCTCGCCCGCCCCGCGGGCTGCGCCATCGCCCGCCCCGCGGGCTGCGTCTGCTCCCTCGGAGCGAGCTTCACACCAGCCCGCGAAGCGGGCGGCAGGGAATAGCTGCGGGCGCCAGCCCGCAGTGCAGAGTCCACCCGCGCGAGCATCAGCCCGCGAAGCGGGCGGAAGAGCGCCGAAAGAACGGCCCGGCCCGCACCGGGCGAGAGAAGCTTCCCCTAGGGCCGGCGGGCAGGTAGGATGCTCGCTGGATGCCGGGGCTGAAGGAGCGGACCATGCGCAGGCTCGCACGCGCGGTCGTCGGCATCGCATTCCTCATCGCCCTCGTCCTCGGATGCCACCACAGGCCCTCTGGCGCGGGACCCACGCGCGGGGAGACGCAGCTCGACGGCCTGAAGTTCACCGTCAGGACGCAGGTCCCCACCACGACCCAGTCGACCACGGGCGGCCCGAGCGCCTCGACACCGCCGGTGTACGACTTCCGCTTCCAGCAGCTCATGACCTACTCCAACCCCGGTCGAGCCGGCGGCGCACCAATGATCAGCGCAGCCAGCAACATCGGCGCCGGTCGGCCGCCCGCCGCGCCGCCGGTTCGCGCCCGTCGCGTCGACTTCCCGGTGGGATTGGAGATCAATGCCACCGAGTCCTACCGGCCGATCCAGGAGAATCCCTTCCTCGCGGTCGCCCAGGACCCCCTCTCGACTTTTTCCGCCGACGTCGACACGGCGAGCTACTCGATCGTCCGCCGCTTCCTCACCGAGGGACACCTCCCGCCGCCCGACGCTGTGCGGATCGAGGAGATGGTCAACTACTTCCCCTACGCCTACTCACCGCCGCAGGGCGACGCGCCGTTCTCCGTGCGCGCCGAGGTCGCCGAGTGCCCCTGGGACCTGACGCACCGCCTCGTTCTCTTCGGCCTGAAGGGGCGCGAGATCCCGCTCGACAAGCGGCCGCCGAGCAACCTCGTCTTCCTGATCGACGTGAGCGGATCGATGCAGCCCGAGAACAAGCTCCCCCTCCTCAAGCGCTCGCTCCGCCTCCTCGTCGAGCAGCTCACCATGACCGATCGGGTCGCCATCATCACCTACGCCGGCGCGGCCGGCCTGGCGCTCCCGCCGACGCCGGGGAACCAGAAGGTGAACATCCTCGCGGCCATCGATCGCCTGGAGTCGGGCGGCTCCACGAACGGCGGCGCGGGGGTCGAGCTGGCCTACAAGACCGCGCAGGAGGGGCTCATCGTCGGCGGGACGAACCGAGTCATCCTCTGCACCGACGGAGACTGGAACGTCGGGACGACCGACGATGGGGCCCTCACGCGCCTCATCGCGGAGAAGGCGAAGGGCGGCGTCCAGCTCACGGTCCTCGGGTTCGGGATGGGGAACCTGAAGGACGGGATGATGGAGCAGCTCGCCGACAAGGGGAACGGCAACTACGCCTACATCGACACGCTCAACGAGGGGCGCAAGGTCCTCGTCGAGCAGATGGCGGGGACGCTGCTGACGATCGCGAAAGACGTCAAGCTCCAGGTCGAGTTCAACCCGCAGGTCGTGGCGGCCTACCGCCTGATCGGCTACGAGGACCGCCTGATGGCCGCGGAGGACTTCCGCAACGACCGGAAGGACGCCGGCGAGATCGGCTCGGGCCACACCGTGACGGCGCTCTATGAGGTGATCCCCGCGGACGGCAAAGTCGACGCGCGCGCGGACGTGGTCCCGCTCAAGTACCAGGCGCGGGCGACGCCGACCGACGCCGCGAAGAACGGCGAGATGCTCACGCTCCTGGTCCGCTGCAAGGAGCCTTCGGCCGAGGCCTCGCGCGAGATCGCCTTCCCGCTGGCCGACCCGGTGAAGAGACTCTCGGACGCCTCGGGCGACTTCAAGTTCGCCGCGGCCGTCGCGACGTTCGGGATGATCCTGCGCGGCAGCGAGAACAAGGGCTCGGCGAACTTCGACACGGTGCTGGAGCTCGCGACGGAGGGGAAGGGGGCGGACCCCGGCGGCCACCGCGAGGAGTTCCTCTCCCTCGTGAAGAAGGCGAAGGCGATCCCTCGAAAATAGCTGGCCCTGACAAGCCGCGCCTGCGGGGAGCCGTTCACAACGGCGCTGACTGTGGAGACTCCCCCGATGACGCAGGGCTGGACGACGCGTCAGCGCGCGATCTCGCGCCCGGGCCGCCCGCAACCGCCGAACCGCCGCGGGGCGGGTCCGTTGACATCCAGACCAACGCGATTCGAGGCGCTCCCGATGACGTGGAAACCGACGGCCCTCCTGGCCCTTCTCCTGGCGACCGCGGCGCGGGCCGGGATGGACGACGCGACCGCCTCGGGGTGGGTCGCCCTCTACGTCGACGCGCGGTACGAAACGCTCGCGCAGGGAGGCGGCTTCCCAGGGGAGGAGTCCTGGGGGCTGCGCGCGCCGACGAAGCCGGCGGTCTCGGAGCGCGCGGGGAAGGCCGAGAAGGCGCTACTCGCGGCATGCGCGAACGACGCGGGGCGGGACGCGGTGCTGAAGGCGATCGAGGCGGCCTCGAAGGATCTCGCCGCGAAGAAGGCCCTGCCCGATCTCCCCTCGCCGAATCAGCCTCTCATGCCGCACCCCGCGGCGCTCAAGGAGGAACACCTGCGGGAGCTCATGCAGACGCTCACGCGTCTCGCCTGGAGGGCGCGGCAGGCGTGGCGGACGGCACATCCATTCGGCGCCGAGGACCTCCTCACGGGCGAGGCGCCCGACCTGCCGGCGCGGATCGGCCACATGAGCCTCCAGAAGGACGCGCGGGTCGAACGGGCCGAGGGGGACTGGCTCCTGCGCGTGACCGCACGGTATGCGGGCCCCGCGGGGAGCCACGAGGATCTGCTGCTGACCGTGACCCTGTTCCGCTCGGAGACCCTCGCCGCAGCCGGAACGAAGGAGCTCAGGGCGCACGTGGAGGCGAAGAATCGAGACATCGAGGCGAGTGCACCGGACCGGATCGCGCCGGCGCCCTGGCAAGTGGAGCAAGGGTGGGGGGAGGCGTGCGGGAGGTTCGTTTGCGCGGTCTCCCAGGTTCGGAGCGGGAGCGATGACGCGGTCCACGAGCTCCTGTGGGCCTGGCACAACGTCCTCGTCGAGGTCATCCCGAGACACGCGACGATGGGCAAGGTCTTCGACGGCCCCAACTCCTTCGACCCGCCGCTCGAGGGGCTGCTCGACGGGTGCGCCCTCGGGTGGGAGGCGCCGAACGCGAAGTAGCGTCCGCCGCCCAGAGACGCTGGGGGAAGTGACGGTCTTGTCCTGGGATGCGCCCCGCACCGACTTCCAGGTCACCCGTCCTCCGACCGAGTTCACCCCTGGTACGAACGAGTTCACCCTCGATACGACCGACTTCAGCCGCGGTACGAGCGACTTCAGCCGTGGCACGAAGGAGTTGAGTCGTGGTACGAACGAGGTGACTCGCGGTCAAAGCGAGTTGACTCGCGGGCCGAACGAGTTGACTCGCGGTCCGAGCGAGGTGACTCGCGGTCAAAGCGAGGTGACTCGCGGGCCGAACGAGGTGACTCGTGGTACGAACGAGTTCACCAGTCGAACGAGCGAGTGTACCCTTCCCTCGACCGAGGCGACCTTTGCGTCGACTGGGATGTGGCCTTGGCGGCAGCGGGTTGTTTCGAACTGCTACTGCGCCATCGCGTAGCGGCGGAGGCGGAGCCTCTCGCGCGGGTCGATCTGGCGGAAGAGGATCCCCATCCCCGTCCCCTTGGCGGCGTGGCCCGACCAGACGACGCGCCCGACCGCCTGGAGCGGCAGCCCGCGACGCGGGAGGGTGAACTCCAGCTCGATGACCGTCCCCTCGGGGAAGAACCACTTGGTCGGGACGAACATCCCGTCGAGGGAGACGTCGCCGCGGACCTGCGACGTCTCGACGTAGGGGAACTCCGCGTCCTCCACGCGACGGAAGCGGAACGTGGACTTCAGCGGCACCCTGTCGTTCGAGCGCTTCACCAAGGTTCCCTCCGACCATCGAACTCGTGGAACTTCCGCCCCTCCCTTCAGCAAGACGGATACCAGGGGAGGCGACATGCCCCTCGCGCCCCAAGTCGCGCGGCGCCAGCGGATTCCACGATCTAACGCGTCGCGTCATGGCCGAATCCGTTGCATCCGTGCAACGCCTGACGTTGCCCCACTACGATCGGCGAGCGGACACGACGGGCGCCGAACTCCAACTCCAAGCTCCAACTCCAACTCCAACGAACTCCAAACCCAATTCCAACTCAAAGGCCTGGCGCGGAGTGGTTGGCGTTCGAGTTGGAATTCGTTGGAGTTGGAACTTGGAGTTGGAGTTGCGACGCCCCACCGGCGCCCGTATACTCCCTCCACCCCAACGGAGGTCCCCATGCTGCGTCGCCTCGCCCTCGCCCTGCTCCTCCTCGCATCGACCCTCCGCGCGGCCGACCCGCCCGCGTACCTCTCCGCGAAGGACGACTCCTACGCGTGGAAAGTCGTCCAGGAGCCGGAGCTGAACGGCATCACCGCGGCGGTGATCTCGATGACCTCGCAGACGTGGCGTGGGATCCCGTGGACGCACTGGATGGGGATCTTCCGCGCGAAGAACTGCGCCCACCCTCAGGACGCCCTCCTCGTCGTCGACGGCGGCTCGATCCGGAAGGACCCGCCGGAGCGCATATCGAAGGAGTGGCTCTACCTCGCCGCGCTCGCGGAGCGGACCGGCAGCACCGTCGCCATCGTCGGCCAGGTCCCGAACGAGCCGCTCTTCGACGGCCTCAAGGAGGACGCCCTCATCGCCTACACGTTCGATCACTTCCTCGACGACGGCGACGAATCGTGGCCGTGCCTCCTCCCGATGGTCAAGAGCGCGATGCGCGCGATGGACACCGTGCAGGCCTTCTCGGAGGAGCGCTTCCACACGCAGGTCACCCGCTTCGTCGTCGCTGGCGCCTCGAAGCGCGGCTGGACGACGTGGCTCACGGGCGCGACCGACCCGCGCGTCGTCGCCATCGCGCCGCTCGTCATCGACACGCTCAACATCCCGGAGCAGATGAGGCTCCAGGTCCGCTCGTTCGGCACGTTCAGCGAGGAGATCGGCGACTACACGAAGATCGACCTGCCGAAGCGGATCGCCTCCGAAAACGGCAAGCGCCTCCTCCAGATGGTCGACCCGTACTCCTACCTCGACAAGTACACGATGCCGAAGCTGATCGTCCTCGGCACGAACGACCGGTACTGGCCCGTCGACGCCGTGAAGCTCTACTTCCCCGACCTGCCGGGCGAGAAGTACATCCACTACGTCCCGAACGCCGGGCACGGGCTCGGGCCGGGGGCCCTCGAGGCGGTCTCCGCGTTCTACCAGACGATGCTCACGGGGGAGCAGCGGCCGCGCTTCGCGTGGAAGACGTCGCGCGAGGGAGGCGAGCTGCGCGTCGTCGTCACGGCGGAGGACCAGCCCGTGCGCGTCAAGACCTGGACCGCGCAGTCGAAGGACCGCGACTTCCGCGACGACACCTGGACGGGGGCGGAGGTCGCCGAGGCCGACGGCGCTTGGACCGGGACGCTCAAGTTGCCGGTCGGGTCGTTCTCCGCGATCTTCGTCGAGCTGACCTACGAAAGCTCACTGGGGATCGAATACACCCTCACGACGAACATCGAGGTCGCAGGCGATCCTGAGTAGGGGTAACGGGGGCAGGCGAGTAGCCCTCACCGCCCGGCGACGAGGAGCCCGACAAACGTCGCGTAGGCTGCGATCAGCATCGCCCCCTCCCAGCGCGGCATGCGCCTCTCCCCGCGCAGCGAGAAGAGCGTGAGGAGCGAGACGGCGCCGAGGGCGATCAGCTCCGACTGGAGCTCCCGCACCGACCCGGGGACCGGCCGCACGCTCCCCGCCACACCGAGGACGAACAGCACGTTGAAGATGTTCGACCCGACGCAGTCGCCGAGGACGATGGGGGACTTTCCCTGAAACGACGCCGTGCTCTCCACGATCATCTCGGGCGCGGAGGTGCCGTAGGCGACCACCGTGAGCCCGACGACGATCGGCCTCACGCCGAACGCGGTCGCGAGCCCCGAGGACCCGCGCACCAGCCACTCGGCGCCGAAGTACAGGCACGTGAGGCCGACGGCGAGGAGGAGAAGGTCGGTCCCCATCACCACGGGGCACGCGAGGTCGTCGTGACGTAGGCCTGCCCGTCGAGCACGATCATCGGGTCGTTCGTGTTCTTCGGGTGGTTCCGCTTCTCGAGCTGGAACGTCCGGCTGCCTCTGCCGTCCGACGTGAGCGTGAGCGTGGCGTCCGTCGCGCTCCACCTCCCCGTCTCGGGCTCCTTCATGCCGGTCTGCCCGAACGGGGTGCGCGCG
>ORJL011543628.1_pt1 | contig 41316 bp, 41 predicted proteins | sample 1779941 | NCBI WGS metagenome assembly ORJL01 (sample SAMEA104232317, study PRJEB22302) | groundwater metagenome | biome: forest; feature: aquifer; material: groundwater | place: USA | collected 2011-08-07 | depth 5.8 m | reverse complement strand
CCAAGCTTAGGTGTCTGCGGTTTCGGCGCCTGCTGCGGTTGCGCAGGTGCGGGTTTGGGGGTTGGCGTGGAGGGGGGTTTCGCAAACGGTTGTGTCTGTGGGGTTGCAGGTTTCGGCGTCGGTTGAGGTTTCGCGGTGGGCTGTGCAGGCTTGGGAGTCTCGGGTGCAGGTTGCTGCCGCGGAGGCAGAGGTACAGTTTGTGGTGCGGGAGGAGTCGGAGGAGTCGCCGCAATCTGTGCCGGTTTCAGCCAATCCGGTACGGGACCGCTCGCTGGAGCCGCGGCAGGGGGTGCCGGAGGCGGCGGTGGAGCCGGGGTTTTCTCGGGAGTCGGTGGGGTGTCCGGCGCTGTCTGCTGCAGCCACGGTGGTACGGATGCTTTCCCTTCAGGAATTTTCGCAGCGGAAGACGGCGTCGGCTGCTCCGCGGAGTCCCGGCGCGGAGGTGGCGGAGAGGGTGCTTTCTTCAGCCAATCGGGGACGGGCCCCGCATCGGCGATGGGTGTGACCAGAGCGCGGTCCTGCGTGCGGAATTCCGCTTGGGCGTTCTCCCTGTCTCTGATCTCCTCCAGCGGATGGTCCTCTGACTTGGTCACGGGAGAGGCCAGAGGCTCTTTCTTGAGCTTCATCGGTTCGACCTTTCCCGTTTTCACCGCTGCTTTCGGGTCCTGTTTCAGGATGGTCTGTTCCATCCGCTCGAAGGTCTTCTCCAGTGATCCGGTCGTCTTCCGCTTGATCCACGTGAAGAGTGCGTAGAGCCCGATGGCGACTGCGAGGAGAATGAAGATAATGACGCCGACTTTCACGATGGAGCCGGATAGCGTCAGCGATCCGCCCCCGCCGCCCGCCCTGGCGGCCGAGGACGCGGGAGGGGCGGAGGATTGCACGGCCTGTTGTGACTGCGTCTGCGCACTGGAGGTGACTTTCGCTGTGACCTCGACGATGTCCGTTCCCGCGTAGACGATCTGCCCTGTCAGGATATCGCGGACAGTCAGGCTGACGGTGTAGACACCCGGTGCGGCGTAGGTGTGTACGGGGAATGTCAGGAGGCTTCGCGTCCGGTCTCCGAAGTTCCACTCATTGAGGAGCTGCGCGCCCCCCGATTGCGTGGCGGGAGCCAGCGCGCTGAAGCTGACCGTGAGACCGTCCTGCTTCATGAGGATGGGGCTGTTCGGGTTCTGCGTCCGCGGGACATTCGGCGCCGGCCCGAACACAACGTCCATGAATGCTGTGTTGGACTGGCCCTTGCCGGCATCGCGCACGGTGAGCGTGATCTTCCGCTCCGTACCCCTGGGGATGAGGAAGAAGAACAGCGACGTTCCGGCTTTCTCCGAGGACGTATTCACGTTATCCACGTCGTTCGTCGGATTGCCGTCGCCGTCGGCGTCCACGTTGTTGTCAAGGTCGAGTTCGTAGCTGGTGATGTTGCCCTGCGAGGCCGATGGATCGATCTTGAGAATGCCGCCTTCCGGAGGCAAATAGACTTTTCCCTCGACGGGGGCGGGGTTTGTCATGAAGATCGCCGCGAGCGGCACGCCTTCCTGCGGAGTGGTCGGGAGAGGCAGGGGCATGACCGACTGGGGCTCCGTCACGGTGACGGTGAACGCCCGGTAGTCGTTCTGGCCGCCGGCCGGACTCTGCACGCTCACGTCGAGGACATAGTTCCCCACCTGCGTGAAGCGGTTCTGGAAGAAGCGGGTGCGCTGCGCGCTCTGAAACTTCCGGTCCTTCGTGAGGATCCAGCTGAAGTCCGGCACCTGCGCGTTGGTGTCAGTGCCGATTTCGAATGTCTGGCCGGCCTCGATGCGGATGGCGCTGTTTTCCGCGGCGGTGAGCGTTCGTGTCGCGAGGAGGGACACGGTCACCATGCCGAGCGCGAAGAGGAGGAAGAGATGCCGGCGTATAACGGGGCGTTTGGCCATTCTCCACTAGAAGAGGTGGTTGACGAACATGACGATCGCCCGGGAGAAGATCACGACGAGGATACCGATGAGGGCGTAGAAGATGATTTTCTTCGCTTTGTCCTTCTGCCCCTCCTCACCGGCGGAGGTGATGAGGTACAGCCCCGCGATGATGACGGCGAGGACGGCGAGGATGAGGACGATGTTCAGGATGAAGGTGATCACGTTGATGATGAGCTGGGAAATACTGGTGGCACCGATGATACCGCCGAGGCCTGCCGCCGCTCCAAGACCTGCAGCAAGGCCACCGCCGCCGTATACGGCCGCATGTGCCGTGTTCCAGTGGAACAGTGCGATTCCTGCTGTGCCGAAGAGTATGTTCCTCAGTGTCTTGAGAAAGCGAACCGGCCTACACATGAAAAGGGAAAGGGGGAATCTATTTATGATAGCATAAAACAGCCAGGCTTTCCAGCATATGACGAGCAAGCATCCCCGCCGGCCATCCTCCGGAGCTCTGCTACGGGCAGCGAAGGTTCCGGCTCTCCTGATAACGAATACAGCGAATATCCGGTATCTCACCGGCATCGCCGTTTCCTCAGGATGCGTACTCGTGCTCCGGGAGGGCATCCGCCTCTTCGTTGACGGGAGATATCTCGAAGCGGCGCGCGCGTCCGCCTGGTCCGGCGTGCGCGTTCATCCCATCGGTGATTTCCCGAAGATCTTCAGAAAACTCCGGAGAGCCGGTTTCGAGGCTGAAGAGGTGACCGTTGCAAAATTGAGCAGATGGAAGAGGAGATATAAGAACACAAAATTTGTACATAAAGAGGGGATTGTCGAAGAGTTCCGGAGGAAAAAAGCGCTAGACGAGCTCCGGTGGATTCACCGTGCATGCGCGGTGACGCGCAGGATCTTGAGGAAAGTGCCCGCATTTCTGAAGCCGGGGATCTCGGAGCTGCGCCTGGTTCATGAGCTCTCCTCCCTCGCATACCGCTTCGGCAGCGAAGGGATGGCATTCGATACGATTGTCGCGTTCGGCGAACACACCGCTTTTCCACACCATCACTCCACACATCGTATTCTGAAGACCGGTGATCTCGTGCAGGTGGATATGGGAGTGCGCGTCGGCGGTTACTGCAGTGACTTCAGCCGCGTGTTCTTCACGGGGAGGAAGTTGCCACAGCAGGCCAGAGCGTATGCGGCGCTCCAGCGGGTGAAGCAAGCCTCAGAGGCGCTCGTCCGTCCGGGGATCACGAACCGCGCGCTCGACCGGAGGGCGCGCGACATGTTCAAGAAAGAGGGGTTCGACCGCGAGTTTTGCCACGCGCTCGGCCACGGGCTCGGTCTCGAGATTCACGAGGGCGTCTCGCTTTCGGGGAAGGCGCCGCTCAGGCGACTCAAGAAACACGAAGTCATCACGATCGAACCCGGACTCTACTTCGAGGGTCAGTGGGGCATGCGTCTCGAGGATACGATCATGGTGCAGTAGTTCTCCTCCGGAAGTGGTCCCGGCCCAGGCGCACTTCGTGCGTCACGAGGAGGAGGATCGCAGCGAGGAGCGGGAGGACAAAGTAGATGACGCGGTAGAGGATGAGAACGCCGAGGAGCGCTCCGGCGGAAATGTTCTTGCGGAGAAGGAGCAGGAGGACGCCCTCGAACACTCCGATGCCGCCGGGGAGCTGGCTTACGAGACCGGCAACCTGCGCGAGCATGAACATGCCGAAGAACCTTGGGAAAGCCACGGTCGCAGCACCCGGGAGGAGAATGAACAGGATGCATGCGCCCACCAGCCAGTCGGCGGTGCCGAGGAGCATCTGGAGAAGGACGTACTTCGGTTTCAGGTGCGGGAGAGTAAACGAGCCGATCTTCCTGCCATGGAGCGCATGAGTGACGATCCAGACGTAGAACGCGATGATGATGAGCGCGATCCATCCAATCGGCTGTGCGGTACGGAACGGGAGATACAGCGAGGGCGGGATGCGCATTGGCATGATGAGGAATGCGATACCGGCAACGGTGAGGAAGCCCACCCAGAACGTGAGCCCGTTGAACGCGACGACTTTCGCGGTCTCTTTCATCGTAAGGCCGAAGCTCGAGTGGATTCGGTACCGGACGGAACCGCCGCTCAATGCGGAGAAACCGACGCTGTGACTGAAGGCGTATCCCGTGAACGACGCGAGCGCGATGCGCCTGTAGTGGAGGGGGTGCCCGATGACGCGGAACGCGAGCGCGTCATACCCCGTGATGAGGGCGTAGTAGATGGCGGTCAGGAGCAGTGCGCCAACAGTCCGCGAGGCGGGCGTGTGGGTGAATTGCCACCAGACTTCCCACGGGTTGATGGAGCTGAGTTTGCTCCGGAGGACCAGGACGGCGATGACGAGGAGCGCGATGCCGAAGAGCGGACCTAAGAGAGCGGTGAGTCGTTTCTGCATGAGGAATGTAAAATGTACAAAGTACAATGTACAATGAAAGCTGGTTCCTAAGTCAGGACACCTTCGACATGTTCATTCTACATTGTACATTTTACATTCTACATTACTTCCATGCCTCGTCCCCGCATCGCCGTGCTGTACATGGGTGGCTCGATCGGGATGGTCCGCAACCGGAAGACGGGACGCATCGAGCCCATCGAATCGCTTGTGGAGATCCATCGTTTCATCCCCGAGGCGCAGCGGGACGTTTCGCTGGAGTTCCATTCAATCGCGAACGTTGGGTCGTCGGAAGTCACCCCGAAGCATTGGATCGAGGTCGCGAAGACTGTCGAACGTCTGTACGAACGGTGCGAGGGGTTCGTGGTGATCCACGGGACGAACACGATGGCGTACACTGCTTCCGCGCTGAGCTTCGCACTGCAGAACCTCGGGAAGCCGATCGTGCTCACGGGCTCGCTCCTGCCGATTGATGACATCAATACCGATGCGCGGATGAACATCGCGTACGCCATTCAGGCGGCGCAGCTGGACATCGCGGAAGTGTGCGTCGCGCTGGGGCCCAGGGTGCTCCGTGGCACGCGGGCGAAGAAGGAGGACCAATCCATTCTGGAGACGTTCGTGAGTCCCAAATTTCCCCCTCTCGCGGAGTTCAACCTGTCCGTCCGCCTCCATCCGTGGCGGATCGTGCGTCGCAAACGCACGCTCCTCGTTCGCGCGGATTTCGATCCCGGCGTCGTGAATGTCACCCTGCATCCGGGGATGCCGGAGTCGTTCTTCAGTGCGATTCTCTCTGCCAAGCCGCACGGTCTCGTCCTCCGCGCGTACGGACTCGGCATGCTCCCGGAACGTCTGTTCCCGTGGCTTCGGGAAGTCACGAAGAAGGGGATTCCCGTGGTCATCACCTCGCAGCTCCTCCGCGGGAGCATCGATCTGCATCACTATCGGAAGCAGTTGATCCTGGAGGAACTTGGCGTCATCTCGGGGAAAGACATGATCTACGAGTGCGCGGTCGTGAAACTCATGTGGGCGCTTGCGCAGACGAAGAACGTCCGGCGGATTCGGGAATTGATGGAGAAGAATCTGGTGGGGGAGCTGACGGATTGACGAAACCACCTGCGACTCCGAGTCGCAGGTGGTCTTTCGTTTGCTCGATCCAACGTCTACTAGATTCTCTCTTCGACAACGGAATTGGGATATCCCTGAGTGGTGAACGCCGCGTGGTGGCCGATTGGTGAATCGCCACACCAGACGGACATTGTCCCCTCGCGCAGAAACAATTCTACGCAGTTGCCGCTTCCTTGTGGGCTGAAGTACCGCACGGCCCCGAGGCCGGGGTACATCGTGAGAAGCGATGCAGCCTCCAGGAAGTGGAGCAGTCGCCACACGAGATGATCCGGTTTCGCCCACGCGTGCAGAAGGAGCACCTTCTCACACCAGTACGGCGCGATGCCTTCTGGCAACGATGCCCTCCATGTCTGATAGCCGTTGCTCAGTTTGACCTCTATCGGGCCGAAGACTGGTACCCCGGCGGGGAAAAACTCTTCTTCGTCCTCATAGCACAAATGGGTCAGTTGGGGTCCGATCTCGAAAACGGCTGGTTGGGCTGGGACAGCCGTATCCGGGCTTACGTCCAACCCAAAGGCCTTCATTCGACGGAAAAGCTCCGCGAACTGAAATGCACCGGAGCGCACGAGTGCCTCCGGTATTTCCCTTCGTCGCTGGTTCATGACATCTTCCTTGCTTTAAAGGATCGAGCAAATGCATGGTGCGACTGATGATGATTTGCGTCAATGAATTACCCCGCACTCTCAGTGCGAAGTATCTACGGAGTCAGTGAGGGTTCGCTTCGTTTGCGGCAACTCAGTCACGCTAAAGATGTTTCTTGGTGAATGCTCGACCAGAATGTGATTTCAGATATCGCTCGAATGTTTCGGCATGAGTTCGATCTGCGAATGCGATATATGTCTTCAATTTCCAGGAGCTGAACTTGCTGGTATGGGAACTTTTCCCGATGTTGTGTTCTGCAATTCGACGCTTAAGATCATCAGTCAAACCAATATACCAATGTTGTTGGTCCTCGGCCTCGAGGATGTAGACGAAATGCATTGTGGCTCAATATACCTGAATCGTTGCTCTTATGCTGATTTGCCCGGCTCCGTTCGGCTTCACTTCGTTACGCCGCAACTACGCCACGGCATCCGGCTTTATTGGGCAACAATCGCGGCGTAGTCTCGGCTGCTTAGAGTAGCCGGACGAAGCCGGATGGTGCCGGGGGTGGGGATCGAACCCACACATCCTTTTTGAGGATAAGGGATTTTAAGTCCCTCGCGTCTACCATTTCGCCACCCCGGCTCAGGAAGCAGTATATCGTTCTTTCCAGCTGGAAGGTTATAACTGTTCACTGACTTTGTAGTGGGATGCCACTATTCATCTCCCGCCTCACCCCCGGCCCCTCTCCCCCTCACGCTTGGGAGAGGGGAGCTTCGTTTTATCTCCGAATGAGGTGTTTTATGGATTTCTCTCTCCCATATCGGGAGAGAGGTGGCTCCGCAGAGCCGGAGTGAGGCGGACAGGCTGCGGGATCAGTGAGCACTTCGGGAAGGGTCTTTTTACTTATCATAAAATATATGTTATAATAACAAATAAGCGCCGAACAGGCGCAGATACCTATGCAACTCTGTAAGCGAGAACGCAGCCAGTACATGCTGGGGCTGACCTTGGCCTTCGGCACTTTGCTGGTGACGGGCACCTACAATTCACTTGCGAAGGGACTCATGCCCTTTCTCTCGCCCATGTCGCTCCTCGTCCTGAGCGAAGCGCTCACGGGTGTCTTCGTCATCGCGACGTTCGGACTCGTGCCGCTCCTCAGGGAGTTCATGAAGCTCGACGGGAAGTCGCTCAGGATGTGCATCGTCATCGGACTCCTCAACTCAGCGATCGCGCCGCTTCTCTTGTTCACCGGTCTTGCGCGGACCTCCGCGGTGAATGCGTCCATACTCTTGTCCGTCGACATCGTCTGCATCCTCATGTTCGGATACTTCCTGATGCATGAGAAGATCGGACGCATGCGTCTCATCGGGGCCGGTGTCGTGGTTTCCGGCATCCTCGTCATCAACTTCGCCTCGCTCAGCAAGCCAGTCAGCATGCAAATCGGCGATCTCTTCATCCTTGCCAGTGCGATGGTCTTCGCTCTCGGGGCCGTCCTCTTCAAGAAGTATCTTTCGCACGTCATGCCGGAGCTCGTGATCCTGATCCGCAACGTCGTGGGTGTGACGACGGTCATCGTCGTGAGCGTGCTCATGGGATATACGTTCGTCGAGGAAGTGGTGGCCTTCCCGGCACGGAAGATCCTGCTCCTCCTCGCGTTCGCATTCTTCGCGCGCTACCTGAACCTCACGTTTTTCTACGAGGCGCTGGAACGCCTGCCGGTGACGACCTTCTCGCTCATCATGATCGCAAGCCCGCTCTCCGGTTTGCTCTCTGCGGTCATAATCCTCGGAGAGAGTGTGCAGCCGTACCAGATGCTCGGGGCGATGGTCATCGTCTTCGGCCTTCTCCTCGAGCAGTGCTCGCTGCAGGCGCTCGAGTCCCTGCACCATCGTTGGTCGTTCATGCATTTTCCGTTCCGGAAGCCTGTACAGGCAACACAAACAGTCCGCATTCTCTCGAAAGCGGGAGTGGGGATCGCTAGATAGGCAGCACTTCCAGGCGCGGGGAGAAATTCTGCTGCGGTCGTTTATCCGGCCGCTCACCGACTTTCAGGGCTTCGCCGGTCACGGGGTCGATTTCTTCGGCAGTGACAATGAGGCGGCGGAGCGTCGTCCCGACGGGCACGCAGGTCATGAGGGTGGCGAGGCGCTTGTCGGTCGGCTGGTCCAGAACGGAGACGTTGTTCGGCAAGACCTCCTTCTTGCTGATGACGCGGTACGTGTATCGGTCGCCGTTGTAATACACCGAATACGTGTCGCCGATCACGAGGTCAGGGAGACGGGCGAACACGTCCTTGTATCCCCCTTTGTCCCACGGGTAGTACGAGCTGTGCCCGGTGATGAAGAAATTCCCCGCTTGTCCGGGTCTCGCGGATCCGGGGTAGTGCACGACGCCGTCACGGAGGGCGATCTGGATATCCTCCTCGAATTGCTTCCAGTCTTCCTTCATCAGCGCGTCCATGCTCGGACGCACGATGGGGACGTTTTTGCCGATCCTCGGGATGATGATGCGGTTCTCGAACGGGCCGGCTGGAGGCAAATACGCGAGCAGGCTCCTCGCATTGGCACGGGTCGTGCGGATGTCCTGTGGGGGAGCGGCATCCAGCGTTCCGCGGACGATCTGCTCGAGCGCCTGTTCCGTCTTGATGTCCACCCCCAGAGCCAGCTGGGCCCTGGCGATCTGCCAGAAGCTCTGGTAGTTGATGCCCACGAAGAGCACGAGGAAGATGCCGGCGAATGTGCCGCCGAAGCGCACGGTATCCACGATGAAGAGCCGGAGTTTCGTCGGAGGTACGTGGTTCCTGCCCGGCCTCTGCTGTGTGAGCGTGACTGGCGTATTCACCCCGCGCCAGAAATTCCGGAGGGCTCCGCGCATTCGTTCGGGGAGAGTTCTGAGGGTTGCACGTGTGGAGACGATCTCTGACCCGGCGCCCGCGAGAGTCGCCTGGAACTGCCGCTTCCCTTCGGCGATGGACTGTGAGATCGCTCCGGAGACGGATTCCTTGAACCGCGTCGAAAAACCGGGTGCGGGCGGTTTCTCCTGCGCAGTCACTTGCTCGCCATCGGGCATCGGTTCCTCCGGGAGGAGGACGATGTTTCCATTGGTGTCGTACCGGGCTCCGTGCACGGAAAATTGGGCTAGAAAATAGTCCTCTATTGTACCACAGAATGGATTTTCTGGCGAACCTTGTGCTTCAGGCCGGACATTCCTGTCCGGCACAAGCCGAGCATTCTTGCTCGGCTTGAAGCCATAATATTTCAGGTCGGGCATAATGCCCGACCTGTGCCAGGCAAGAATGCCTGGCCTGCAAATCCTTCAACTCTCGATCACCCCGCCCCCCACGATCTCCTCTCCCCGGTACAGGACGAGCGATTGCCCCGGTGTCTGAAGTGGTTGTGGATCGTTGAAGCGGAAGAGCGCTTTCTTCCCTTTGAGCGTGAGGGTTCCGGCTTTCTTCTGCGAGAGCGAGCGCGTGCGGCATTCGAAGCGGACAGGCACTCCGCTACTTGGTCGCAGGGAAGTAAATCGCATGTCGGTGAGCGCAACCGTCATCGTCGTTTCCTCTCCCTTCTGCGCGACGATGAGCCGATTGATTTTCGTGTCCTTGGCGACCACTTCGAGCGGGATGCGCTGGCCGCCGACACGGAGCCCGCGCCGTTGTCCGATGGTATAGAACGGCAACCCCTCGTGTTTGCCTACAACATTCCCGTCGCGTCGGACAATATTTCCCGGTTTCATCGCTCTCTTCAAATGCCGCTTCAAAAATTCGTGCGGCGTTTTCTCGGGGAAGAAGCAGAGATCCTGGCTCTGGATATAGCGGTCGGGCAGGGGAACATGGAATGTCTTCGCGAGAGAGAGCACCTTCCGTTTCGTGAGTGTCCCGAGCGGAAACAGGGCTGCCCTCAGGTGCCGTTGCTTCAGCTCGTAGAGGTAGTAGCTCTGGTCCTTGCCGTGATCTTTCGCCTCCAGCAGTACGAAGCGTTCCGTCCCATCGCGGAGGCGCCTCCTGGCGATGCGGGCGTAGTGGCCGGTCGCGACTTTTTCGCAGCCGTACTTCTTCGCGAGCCGGAGGAGATGATCGAACTTGATGATGCGGTTGCACTCGACGCACGGGTTCGGTGTTGAGCCCCGGCGATGCGCATCGAGGTACGCGTCCACGACGCGCTTCTTGAATTCTTTCGTGAGGTTGACCCTGTGAAGCGGAAACTTCAGATGCTTCGCCACCGCGTTCGCGCGGTGGATATTCTCCGTTGTGCAACACTTGCTGGGGAGGATTTTCGCAAATGCCGGCGCTTTCGGATCGTTCCAGAGCGCGAAGCGCACGCCTATGACCTCGTGCCCCTTCCTTGTGAGGAGATGGGCAGCCACGCTCGAGTCAACTCCGCCGGACATTGCTAACAGAATACGCATCATTCAAGCTTGGAAGTTGAAGAAAGAGGGCAGAGGCCCCGAGCTTGTCGAGGGACCGGACATAGCTAGCAAGATTTTCATAAGGGCAGATTTTGCATCTGCAAAAATATCATGTATTGCACATTGTTACATTGTTTCATTGCTACATTGCTCGCCCGCCCGAACGTACCGACGTTCGGTACGGGCGGGCAAGCGATGACGTACGGTTGTTGCATGCAAACAATGAAACAATGTAGCAATGTAACAATGAAGCATTGGTGCTATCATTCCCGCATGCAATCTTCCATCGCACCCTTCATCGCGCATGCCCGGTCCAAAGGAATGGACCACCAGACGATCCGCATGCTGCTCCTCTCGGCAGGCTGGAAGGAAAAGGACATCTCCTCCGCGTTGGTCTCCGAAAGTCTCGCCATGCCGGTACCGCTGCCGCCGGACACGGGGTCGGCCCGTGACGCATTCTTCCATCTCCTGACGTTCACGACGCTCTACGCGTTAGTGATCAGCTCTATCATCCTCGCGTTCCAGTTCATCGAACGGACATTCGCTGATCCGGCGTTCCGTTCCGTGTACTTCGAGACCGCCAATACGTCCGCCATCCGTTGGTCGCTCGCGGTGATTCTGGTGTCGTACCCGCTGTTTGCGTTCCTGGCGCGGACGCTGCATCGCGAGTGTGTGCGTCATCCCGAGAAGCTCCAGTCGGGCGTGCGGAGATGGCTCACGTACCTGACGCTCTTCGTGACGGCCTGCACGATCAGCGGCGACCTCATCACGCTGCTCTTCTATTTGTTGCAGGGCGAACTCACCATTCGTTTTCTCCTCAAAGTGTTCGCGGTCTTGTCCCTCAGCGGGCTGCCGTTCATGTACTACTTCGCCGTCATCCGCTTCGATCCGCAGTCCTATGTCGATAGCCGCATCCACCGGGTGTTCTTTTGGATCATATCGGTTATAGTTTTCGTTGCGGTAGTGTGGGGAATTGCTACCGCCGGATCGCCGCTCTATGGGCGCAAGGAACGGCTTGATGAAACACGGGTGAATGACCTTCGGCTTATCCGTGAAGAGATCATGGACTATGTCTATGGTCCGGAACGGTTCAACGGCCAGAAGATCACTGTTCTGCCAAAACCACTTCCCCCGAATCTCGATGTCGTGGCGAAAAACGCGACATACGCGAAACTCTCGATCTTTGATCCTGATACTCAGAATCCGTACGAATATGTAATTCGTGGATCTACTTTCGATCTCTGCGCCACATTCAGCCTTTCACAGAATCTTGATTACAACATCACATGGAATCATCCGGCAGGTTCGTACTGCTTTACGTTCGACGCCTTCGACCGGCAGAACAAGTGATACGGCTTCGCGATGAAAACGCTACGAATGTTTTTCGAAGTCTATTCCGATAGCGGCGTAGCAATATCGCTTCGCCGCTATGAAGAAAAGTTCAGATGAATAATCGTATCATGTATATCGCGAAGCCGTATGAGCCGGTATCCTCTCTCCCATGATCGAACGAATTCGCGCGTACCTGAGCGAGCTTCAGGAAATTCGCCGGAAGATGGCGGATCCTTCTGTCTACGCGGACCGGAAGGAATTCACGGCGCTCGCGAGGAGGCTGAAGCAGCTGGAGCCGCTGGAAGCCAAGGAAGCGGAGTACTGCAGGCTGGAGAGGGCGATACGCGACGAAGAGCACCTGAGTGACGACGCGGAGCTGAAGGCAGTGGCGATGGAGGATGCGCAGAGAGCCCGCGAGCGCCTGCCCGTATTGCTCGATGAGATGAAGCGCCTGTTGCTGCCGAAGAATCCCGATGACGAGCGTGGCGTGATCCTGGAGGTGCGCGCGGGAACGGGCGGCGAGGAAGCGGCGCTCTTCGCGGCGGAGCAGCTGAAGATGTATTTGAAATATGCCGAGCAGCGCGGCTGGAAGACGGAACTCCTGTCTCTGTCCGAAGCGGAGGTCGGCGGAGTGAAAGAAGCTGTCGCGCGCATCGAGGGGGAGGGGGCGTACGGTGAGCTCAAGTTCGAATCCGGAGTGCATCGCGTGCAGCGCATTCCCGTGACGGAAGCCAAGGGCAGGATCCACACGTCCACGACCACCGTGGCGATCCTGCCGGAAGCGGAGGAGGTGGACATTCTGGTTCGCCCCGAAGATCTGAGGGTCGACACGTACCGCTCCGGTGGCGCGGGGGGACAGCACGTGAACAAGACGGAGAGCGCGGTGCGCATCACGCACGTACCGACCGGTGTCGTGGTCGCCTGTCAGTCCGAGCGCAGCCAGATCCAGAACCGCGAGCGTGCCATGCGCATGCTCCGCAGCCGTCTCTATGCCGCAGAGCAGGAGAGGCGGCAGCGGGAGCGAACGGAGTTGCGTTCGGGACAGGTGGGTTCAGCGGAGAGGAGCGAGAAGATCCGCACGTACAATTTCCCGCAGGACCGCATCACCGATCATCGCATCAACAAGAATTTTTCGAATATTCAAAGCGTGATGCAGGGGAACATCGGAGGAATCATCGAAGCGCTGCATGCGTGGGAAGAAGCGCAGCTGCTAGCCAACAGTTAACTGTTAACAGTTAATGGTTAACTCGCAGCTTATGCATCAAATCGATTTTCTTCTGAATCGACTCCACCGTTCCGATATCCGCGCGGAAGCGGATGGGGCCCGTCACGAGTTCGCAGACGGACTGGGCTTCCTGTTCCGCCTCGGCCACGGAATTGCCGATACCCACGATCCCGACGGACCTGGAACCACCCAAGAGCGTGTTGCCGTTGTCATCGAGGGAAACGTCGCCGTAGTAGACTCGGACATTGTCGGGGAGCTTGTCCGGGAGGAAGACCTTCTGCCCCTTTTCCTTCTTCGCTTCGGGGTAACTCTTCGGCGTGATGTACTTGCAGACCGTGGCTTTCGGAGCGAATCTGACGAGTTCCGGAGTGAGCTTCCCCTGGATGATGGCCAGGCAGATGTCAACGAAATCCGTCTCCAGGATCGGCAGGACATTGAGCGCTTCCGGATCACCGAAGCGCGCGTTGTACTCCACGACCTTCACGCCGTCCGCCACGGCGATGAACCCGCCGTAGAGGATTCCCTTGTAGGGCTCGTTGCACTCTTTGAGGAGCGCCTCCGCAACCTTGCGGTTGCACTCGCTGGCGGTGGCGATGTCCTCGGGCAAGAGGAAGGGGAGGGAATGATCCACGTCGCTGTACGTGCCCATGCCTCCGGTGTTCGGGCCGATGTCTCCCGTGTTCGCGCGCTTGTGGTCCTGGACGGCGGGCATGTCGACGACCTGCGTGCCGGAGACGAAGGACATCAGGCTGAACTCCACGCCGACCAGCTTCTCCTCGAGGACGACCGTGCCGCACTGCTCGATGCACTCCATCGCGTACTTCGATCCCATGTCGATGGTCGCGAGGTGCTCGCCGCTCAGCTTCACCCCTTTGCCTCCTTTCAGCGCGTCGTACTTCACGACGTACTGCCCGTGCAGGTGTTCATCGAGGTACTTCCGGATGTCGATCTCCAGCTGCCTCTTCTCGCCCATGGAGGTGAAGCTGAAGACGCGGAACTTGGGACTGTAGTTGATGCCGTGCTTCTTCATCAGTTCACGAGCGAAACTTTTTGAGGATTCGATTCGTGCCAGATTCTTCTTCGGAGCCACCGTGGGGACGCCGCTCGCTTCCAGCCGGTCAGCGAGACCTGCTCCGATCGGATCATCGGGCGCGACGAACGCGAAATCCACCTTCGCCTGCCTGCCGATTTCCACGATTTTGTAGAGGCTGGCGAGATCGACGACATGCACCTCCTTGGCAAGCTGGAGGAGGCCGGGATCGCGCACGGTAGAGGCCGCGATGATCTCGGGCTTCTGCGGGCTGCGGGCAAGCGCATCGGCGATGGCGTGACCGCGGGCGGAGTTGGTGACGAGGAGGACTTTCATGGAGGAGAAGGGGATGAGAACAGTATACAGGGGTCAGTATGCAGTATCCGACGAAGTAGCTGCTAGGTGTTAGGTGTTAGGTTTTAGGGAATTTAGGCGCATTTTTTCTCTTGTATTTCCTAACAGCTCAAAGCTGAAACCTAACAGCTAACGGTTAGCTCCTTCTCCTGACAGCTAAAACCTAAAAGCTGATCAATACACCTCCTTCATCCGGCTTCGTTCCTCGCTTTGCTCGGAACTACGCCGCGATGTTCTTGAAGCGGTATCGGATGCCCCGGCGCCCGTCTCGGCGCGGCCGAGCCGCGACGGAAAGTCCGCAGACGAAGCCGGGCTCAATACACCTCAGCCAGATAACACTCCTCACAGTACACTTTCTCCGATCTTTCTGGTGAGCCCGCCCGACCAGAACGACCAGCTGATGTTAGTAGATAGTGGAGAGATAACATTGTTCACAGTAGACAATTTCTGGTCGTTCGGGCGGGTAGCTTGTCTGAATCTCCTTCCCGCACTTCCCGCACTCTCGGTTCCAGAGTTTCCTTGGATTCCTGAGTGCCATTCTCCGCTTATGCCGCTCATCGGGGTGGAAATGTGGAATGGGAAGTTTCATGTTTCGGTAAAAGTCCAGTTCCTGCTTGATGATCCTGAAAGGACGTTTTGTGACTTCGCACTCGATGGCCCAGTTCAAAATATCGTCGGGAATATCATCAATCGAGTCCGGTAGTTTCTCTGCGGGAATGACTTTTGCGACCTTCGGCATCTCATCCTTCTCATCCTTCCACTGCCATCCCCGTTTCAAAACTTCTTCCTTGGTAAGTGGGTAATACTCCTGCGCGACAGTTTCATTGTAGGCGAAGGGCGAAAGTTCTATCGGAAAAAATTCTCCCCATGAACCAGAACTCGCTTCGCTCGTTCGGTTCATGGCACCGCCACCCCCTCCGTCCTTTCTCATGTGCTCGATGATCTTCGGAACAAGTTGTTCGTACTCCTCTTTGGTGTACTGTTTGTTGAGGATGCAGTACTGCTTGTTCCGCAGACCGAAACATCCGAAACATGATGAACAGGAGAAGCAGTACTCGCTCAAGAGCACGTTGGAGCACTCGTAGCACTTCGAACAGGCATAGAGGGAATACCCTAGATTACAGGCGTGAGTTTCATACTGGAGCTCACCGTGGTACGGTTCGAGAGCATCCAAGGAGCTTTTCATGTCCCCGCAGTCGTAGCAGTACGCACAGTCCTGGCACTCGAACATGTAGTAGGAATCCCGCAGGTCCTTGCACTGGGAGATATGATCTCCCGTCACGTTCTCGCACTGCTCTATGCTCAGGTACTTGTGAATCGCGCGTTTCGCGAGGTCCTCGCGAAATCCCCGTTCACGCCGGCGCAGTTCCTCCCAGGTCTTCGGCCAAAACCTCTGCATCCGTTCTTCGTACTGCTCCTTTGTAAGCTGCTCGTTCGCTATGCAGTACTGCTTGTGGCGAAGGTTCCAGCAGCCGAAGCAGTGCTGACATCCTTGGCAATCGTAACAGAACGAGCAATGCGCGCAGTTGATGCATTCCTGGAGAAAGACCCCGAAGGCGGCCTGCTTCGTATCCACGCACTCGACGCACATTTCACACTTCTGGATTGCCAGGCAGTCGACGCAGTCTTTGTTGTGGACGCTGAAGTTCGTTAAGTAGTGGCAATCCTCGCAGTAGCCCGTACTGATGCACATGTAGCAGTTCTTGTTGTACGGGGAGTGGTGCGTGTAGAGAGAGTTCTCACTCCCCATATTCATGATGCAGGGACGTGGAGCGCTGAGACTCAATGCATGAAATTGCGCAAAGAATGATCTGCTGGGATCGATCTCCCGCCCGGTCGCCAATTGATCCCACTTGTCGGACCACCAGGCGGTCTGGTCGTAGACCGTGCAGGGCTTGTCCTCCGAGTAGATGGAAATGATCTCCTTTCCAGTGAGATCGCACTTCCGATGATAGAACCTGCGCTCGTTCCGGTAGGAGAGCCTGCGTTGCTGCCGGCAGTCCGGACAAAGCGTCGGTGGCGGAATTGGCTCCTTTTTTCCATTGAACACCGGCGAGATTCTGTCGAGAAACTTGAGGTCATCATCCGTCACTTCGAAGGATTGCTTGCACCAGGAGTTGGTACAGGTTTTCTGCACGGCGGAAGTATACAGGAGCTCTGTGAGCGGACGCATCGGCCGCACTAGGGAGAGCGAGACCTGCCCTACCGATGCCGGTATACACCTCCGCGAAAGCCGATGCCGCAAAGCACGTTGCCCGTCCCCATCCGAATGAAAATAATCCTCACGTTCCGTACTCTGCACCGGAAGGCATTCTTCCGACCTTGTAGCGGCACGATATCCAGCCCTGCCAACTTGTTCTCCATGATGGCTTGGATAGCCCGCCGGAGCTGCTCCTTCAATCTCGCATCAATGTTCCGGAGGAATTTTTTGATTTCATCCATGAGTATTGCGGCGTGGCTTGCGCGTTTTCTGCCCCCTTTCCATTTTCAGCTCCTTCTCCGCGGTATCCATGAGTTTCAGGAATCGCTGCGGTTCCATACCCATGGGGAAACGCAGGCCGAAATCGGTCGGCGAGTTCTCGTAGTACTCCGCTTCCATGATCGGCCTGATGAGCAAGCCCGTGGGCGTTTCCACCGCCATGAAGTGCTTCGTCCCGAATTGCTCCCGCCATTCCTTCGGAAGGGTCACGGCGCCGTTGCCCCAAAGCGTGAGTGTTGTGTTGACCATAGAAAAAGTAGAATTACCAGTAAAGTATATATTACTAGGAATACTAGTGTCAATATCCCGCGTGACCGGAACCGTGGAACAAACTCTCCAGTGCCTCGAAAGCCGGCTTGAGATCCGCTTCGTCCACGTAGAGTGACAACTCCGTAAACGTGGAACTCACCTCGATGATGTTGATATTGAGCAGCATCAGTTGCTGCAGAACGATGTAGATCAGACCGGGTATCTTGAGGTACTTCTGGCCGAAAACCACTCCGATAGATGCAACACGGTCATGGGTGTACTGCGGTTGCTGTGGAATGAGCTTCCGCACATTTTCAGCCTGATCCGCATCAACGATCACGGTGATCTGACCGGTGCCCTCGGCGATCGTGATGTACTCGCCGTCTTCATGCACAGCGGCGTATAACCGCTGGACTCCGTCATGCGTCTCCGAAGATTTCCCGAACGTAAACGTTGCCAGACCAGTGTGTATGGCAATGTGGTCAAAGCGGTACATCTCACGCTGCAGAGAGGTTTTCCCCTCGGCAATTTGCAAGCGTGAGAGTGCCATGGTAAGTGCGCCAATGCTCACTGGCTTGCGCGCCTTGGTCTCGACAAGCGGCCTTAAGTACGCGGCTGTTCGCCGGAGATTCAGCAAACGATGCTGTAGAGCGAATTGCAGGAGCGGATTGCCGTGCACCATCTGTCGGAGGGCGTCGGAGATTCTAATCATGTTATGATTGTAACATAATATGTTATATTTAGTGATTTATCCGGAAGAAATTTCCATACGTTAAAGCGAAAGCATACGTTTGTTTCGCCATCACCTCTTAAGCTATGCCTCATGCAGAAATCAACTCTTGTTTGGACACCGAGCAGGCTCGGAATACAGCGAATCAACCGGATACGGTGCGACAAGTGCTGCCGAGCAGTTTCACCGCAGCATGCCTATCGCTGGGTATTTCTTTGGAAGAAGGCGCCAGACTTTTTGGTACACTCGATGATGAAACTCTCACGGAAGCTCTTGCGGAAGTGCTTCGTACTGCTGCGACGCAAGAATGCGCACAACAAGCGGTGGAGGCCATACGCGGAGAACAGCGCGAATGTATGGGCGGGCGGTTCGGCCCACCGCTCGCCGAGCAGATCAGGAGAATAGTCGACTTACCGCCGTACGTGGGCATGAAACAAGTCACCGACGCGGTGCTCGGTCAGCTCGCACACGAGCGCGCTGGAGCGACAACGCGGGGACACTCCGCCGGACAGTAGACTGTCAAGATCACACCAGCGCCATCATCTTGTACTGGTCGGGATTATCGCTCTGGGAAGTTCCATGCGTGTACGCATCGCGGGTGGCGTTGCGACCGCGGCCCAGCTGCTTGAGGAAGCGCGGCGTGACTTCCGGAGTCGGGTACTTCCCCGTGAAGCAGCCTTCGCTGAAATGTTTGATGTTCGGGTTCCCGTAACGGACGGCGTTCCGGAGATTGTCGATCGTGTTGTAGAACAGTCTGTCGGCACCGATCATCTTGCGGATTTCCTCGATCGAGTGATTGGACGCGATGAGTTCGGTCGTCGTCGGGAGGTCGATCCCGTATGGATCGGGGCCGATGATGGGAGGGGCCGATGAGGCGAAGAAGACTCTCTTGGCGCCGGCCTTCCGTGCCATCTCCACGATCTTGCGGCTGGTGTTGCCGCGGACGATGGAGTCGTCCACGAGGAGGACGTTCTTGCCCTTGAGCTCGAGCTCGATGGGGTGGAGCTTGAAATTGAGGCTCCGCTTGCGCAATTCCTGCCCCGGCATGATGAACGTCCGGCCGATGTAGCGGTTCTTCACGAATCCCTCGCGGTAGCGGATCCTGAGCTTGCTGGCGAGGCCGGCGGCGGCAGGGCGGCCAGTGTCGGGAATGGGAATCACCGAGTCGATGTGGATGCCCGAGGCCTTGATCTGCGCGGCCAGGGATTCCCCCATGCGGACTCTGGCCTTGTAGACGTTGACGCCGTCGATGGTGGAGTCGGGGGCGGCGAGGTACACCCACTCGAAAATGCACGGGTTGAGCTGGCCGCGCCGCACGAGGCGGGAATGCAGGCGATTGCGGTGGTCGATATACACTACTTCACCCGGCTGGATGTCGCGTACGAACTCGTATTCGAGCGCATGGAAGACCGTATCCTCCGAGGCGATCATGTACTCGTACTTCATGCCGAATCGCCGTCGCCCGAGCTGGAGCGGACGGATACCATGCGGGTCGCGGAATCCCACGATGCCGTGGCCGCCGACAATCGCCACGGCGGAGTAGGCTCCCCTGCAGCGGCGGAAGACGTTCTTCACCGCGCGGAAGACATGCTCGGGGGTCAGGTGGTAGGGCTTCTGCTTGCGGAGGGCGAGCGAGAAGACATTGAGCAGCACTTCGGAATCGGAATTGGTGTTGAGGTGGCGGTAGTCCTGCTCACGGATTTCCTTCGCGAGCTGTGCGGCGTTCGTGAGGTTGCCGTTGTGTGCGAGTGCCATGCCGAAGGGCGAGTTCACGAAGAAGGGCTGTGCTTCGAACTCGCTGCTGCAGCCCGCCGTCGGATAACGGACGTGGCCGATGCCCATGGGACCCTTCAGTCTCTGGAGCGAATGTGAGTGGAAGACCTCGCTGACCATCCCCGCCGCCTTCTTCAGATGGAACTGGCTGTCGTACGTCACGATACCGGCGGCGTCCTGGCCACGGTGCTGAAGGACAATCAGGCCGTCGTAGAGATCCTGGATGATGTCCCGAAAGCCGGAAATGGCGATGATGCCGCACATTACGAAAGCGATAAGCGATAAGCCCTTCGACTCCGCTCAGGGTAAACGGTAAGCGATAAGCGCGAAACGCTCGAACAGGCCTTGCGGGATGAAACCCGGAAGACCGAAAAGGAAGGAAACAGCGCTTCCATAGGTGCATTGTACAGAGAAGTTTTCTTACTGCAAGTATTGGCAGATTCTCTACTGGAGATCAAAGATGGCTTCGTGCTGGCTCCTCAAGTAACCGCTCACTACCCCCCATTTTTTCAGGCCGGACATTCCTGTCCGGCACAAGCCAGGCATTCTTGCCTGGCTTGCAATTTGCGAACGGTTTTCTGGTCGGGCAAAAGCCCGACCAGTGCCAGGCGGGAACGCCTGGCCTGGTTTTATGTGGGTAGTGAGCGGCTACCTTCTCAAGCCTGTACAGGAGCGAGATTCAAAGTACAATACATCGTCTTTATGGAATACCGGACCATTGCAATCATCGCCCACATCGACCATGGGAAAACAACTCTGGTGGATCAGATCCTGCGTCAGGGAGGAGCCTTTGAGTCGCATGAAGAATTGACCGACCGCGTCATGGACTCCGACGAGCAGGAGAAGGAGCGTGGCATCACCATTTATGCCAAGAATTGTTCCATTCTGTACAAAGACTCGAAAATCAACATCGTGGATACGCCCGGCCATGCCGATTTCGGCTCCGAAGTCGAGCGCGTGCTCAGGATGTGTGACAGCGTCCTTTTGCTTGTTGATGCTTTCGATGGCCCGATGCCTCAGACGCGGTTCGTGCTGAAAAAGTCTCTGGAAATCGGCCTCCGTCCGATGGTGATCATCAACAAAATTGACCGCCAGGGCGCCGATCCGGAGCGGGCATTGAGCGAAGTTTTCGATCTCTTCGTCCAACTCGGTGCCAACCATGAACAGCTCGATTTCCCATATGTCTATGCCGTCGGGCGGGACGGGATCGCCAAAGTAAAACTGACCGATCATTCCGTGGATTTATGTCCGCTCCTTGATCTGATTTGCTCACAGGTACAGCCGTCGTCCGGAGATCCCGGAAAACCGCTTCTTCTGCAGCCCGTGAATCTGGCGTACGACTCTTATGCGGGCCGGATGGCCGTCGGCCGGATTACCGATGGAACCGTGGGGAAGAATCAGGAGGTGTATCTTCTGAAGCCCGATGGGAAAACGGAAACCGGCCGCATTTCCAAAGTGATGGTGTACCGCGGAATCCGGCAGGTCGAAGTGGATCAGGCAGAAGCCGGCGACGTTGTGATGGTCGCGGGGCTCCCAGAAGTGTACGTCGGAGACACGATTGCCGGTGAAGGAACGGCTCAACCTCTGCCAATGATCACCATAGATCCGCCGACCGTTTCCATGGATTTCCTCGTCAACGACTCGCCGTTCGCCGGCAAAGAGGGCAAGCTCGTTACCACGCGCCACATCCGGGAGCGGCTTAAGCGGGAACTCGAGACCAACGTCGGACTCAAGATCGAGCTCGGCGAGCGGGCCGAGGCTTTCCGGGTTTCGGGGCGTGGTGAAATGCATCTCGGAGTGCTGATCGAGGCGATGCGCCGCGAGGGTTTCGAGCTCGCAGTTTCGCGTCCGGAAGTCATTCTGCGCGAGATGAAGGGGGTCCAAATGGAACCGATCGAAACCGCCTATATTGACGTTCCAGATCAATACGTCGGTGCCGTCATAGAGAAACTTGGTCGCCGCAAAGGAATGATGCAAACCATGGAATCAAAAAACGGTATGAGCCGGCTGACCTATGATGTCCCGACCCGCGGTTTGCTTGGGTTCAGGAATGAGTTCGTCATCGATACCCGCGGTGACGGAATACTCACCCACGCTTTCAAAGAATATGCGCCCTCTGTCGGTGATATGCCCGGCCGGACCACCGGTTCGATCATTTCCGGAATAACCGGAACGTCGGTCGCGTACGCCATCTGGCAGCTGCAGGAACGAGGGACCTTTTTCATCGGCTCGGGCGTGCCGGTGTACGCCGGTATGATCGTCGGTGAATCCCCGAACGGCCAGGACATCATCGTAAACATCGGCAAGGAAAAGCGGCTGAGTAACGTCCGCGCGTCCGGCAGCGATGAGGCGATCCGCCTCGTTCCTCCGTTGATCATGACGCTGGATATGGCACTCGAATACATCCAGGAGGACGAGCTCGTCGAGGTGACGCCGAAGAGCATCCGCCTCCGAAAGAAGATCCTCGATGAGATCGAGCGCAAGCGTGAAGCAAGGCGAGTGAAAGCCTGACTGACTCATCGGTACACCTTCGACCGGTGCGCGATGAGAATGATGCGAACGACAAACCGGTCGATACGATAGATAATGCGATAGTCACCCACACGAAGACTGCGGTGACCTTTTAGCGAAAAACGCAGAGGTTTTCCAAAGACTTCCGGAGCGCTCGTGAGCTTCTCTTCGATTGCCTCCTTGATAGAGCGGAGGTCGGCCGTGGAGATTTTCCTGAGTTCCTTGGGGTTTTGCAGCGTGCTGTACTCAATCGTGTACCTCATAGGAGCTTCGACCAGAAGTTCCCATGGGAGATCCACTTCTTCGTTCGTGCGAGCCGCTCGTCGGCGACGCGGCTGAAGTACAAATCTTCCTCGATCTCCATGGCGATCTCGATCATCTGCGCTGCCTTGGCTGCCTCCGGCACATCATCGCGCAGGGCCAATTTTTTCAGGTACAACGCCACGTCTTTCTTGAGCGTGACATTGAGCCGGCGTTTCTTCGTTGGCATAAGTGATGGGAAAGTGTATCTTAAGTGTATCATTTGAGTATCACTACGTCAACTGTCTGTTTGAGCTTCACTCCTCCGATTGTCGCTTCTTCGCCGTAACGCAATTTCGGATAAGGCTCGCGACCGTAAGCGGTCCGACACCGCCGGGTACCGGCGTGATGGCGGAAGCGACTTCTTTCACGTTCTCGAAATCCACATCGCCCTGCAGGCCTTTCTCCGTCCGGGTGGTGCCAATGTCGATGACGACGGCACCGGGCTTTATCATTTCCTTCGTAATGAGCTTGGGCTTCCCCACAGCTGTGAAGAGGAGATCGGCCTGGCTCGTGAAGAACGTGAGGTCAGGGGTTTGGCTATGGCAGACGGTGACGGTGGCGCCGCGATTAATGAGCATCACGGCGAGCGGCTTCCCGACGATGTTGCTTCGCCCCACGACCACGGCGTGTTTCCCCGCGACCGGTAGACAATAGAAATGGAGCATTTCCATCACGCCCGCCGGTGTCGCCGGCGGCAGATGTTCGAATTCGACGGAGAGGAACATCTTCCCCAGATTGTAGGCGCCGAAACCGTCCACGTCCTTCTTCGGATCGATGGAGCGGATCACCTGCGGCACCTGCGGCTGCAGATGAGGGGGGAGCGGCACCTGCACGATGAATCCCGTGACATCGGGGTCCGCGTTGAGCTCTTCGATGGTATTCATGAGTTTCTTCAGCGTCGTCTTTTCCGGCAGGTGCCGGTGCTCGCTTCGCATTCCCACAGCCTCGCATGCCTTGAACTTCTGCCGGATGTAACTGTCGCTCGCGGGATCGTTGCCGACCTGCACGACCACGAGCTTGGGATCGAGCTTCTGGATATCTTTCTTCAAATGTTCCAGGAGCTTTTCGGCAACGGGCTTGCCGAGGAGGAGAGTGGCGGACATGGCGCTAGCATACTAGATGTCAGCTGTGAGGTGTTAGCTTTTAGAAAAGAAGACAATAGTGTCCTAACAGCTAAAACCAGAAAAGACACGACACGGAGGATCAATCGCACAACCGATAGGCAGCGATCACGCACTTTTCATTGGTTGCATCGCAGCCCCCCTGACATTTTTGATAAGCCGTGGCGCAAGCTGCCTGTGCTTCGATTTTTTGGGCGAGACAAGTACTGCTTGATGGAGGAAGAAGGATGTAGCTTGAGGAGGATGATGAAATGGTCGGTGAGGAGGAAGACGAAGTGGTCGGTAGAGCGGAAGACGAAATAGTTGGTATTGATGAAGAAGTGGTCATCGGTCCTGATGAGGCTACTTCCCCACGCAAGCTGCCGGCTGAACGCTGACTCTGCTGTCCGACAACATAGCCGGCAATGAATACCATGATAATGCCGATGATGAGAGCGAGCTTGTTTTGCATATGAAACAATGATTTCACTCTGCATGGTTCGTAGCAATCACGAGTTACTTGACAGCGAAGCCGAAGACTCGTTCTGCGACTTCCTCAACCGGCCCTCCCGTATCCACGGCGTGTGCTTCCTTGTCCTCGATCGTGATCCGCTCGTAGAGATCGTAGATTTTCCGCTGGAACGGCATGTTCTCGAAGACGTCGAGTTTCCGTCGGAGCCGGATCCGCTTCATGCAGGCACGGAAGTCTGGGAGCGCGATGATGAGGACATCGGGTTCCACGAAGGGGGTATTCACTTTCAGGAGCCACTCGGGGTCGAGCCCGAGCGCCTCGCCGTACACGAGCGTGGAGATCACGTAGCGGTCGGAGATCACGGTCTTTCCGGCGGCGAGAGCGGGCTTGATGACCTTCTCGATGTGCCATGCCCTGTCGGCGCAGAAAAGGAGCTGGAGTGCGGAGGCGGAGTCCACTTTCCTTCCCTTGAGCTGCTCGCGGATGAAGAGCCCGATGGCGCTGTCGGTCGGCTCTGCCGTGAGCAGAACGTCGTGACCCATGCCCTTGAGCTTCTTTGCAAGGAGCGCTGAGTGTGTGGTGGTACCCGATCCGTCGGGGCCTTCCAGGACGATGAATTTTCCTTGCATCGAGGGGGAGTATAGGGATTTAATCTAAATCCTGCCGATCAGATCGTTCAGCATATGCGTCAGCCCCTTCACGACGGACTTGAGCGGCATATCCTTGAGCGAGTAGACGAGCTGCACGTTCTCCTGGTCGGCATGGAAACCGAGGACGATGAACGCGGGCACGTTGATCTGCTTGAGGAAAGCTTCGCATTGCTTTTGGATTTCTTCAGTGTTCATAGAGATGAGATGGAAGACATAAGACGTAAGACATAAGAAAATATTTATCACTTATATCTTACATCTTCCATCTTACATCATTTCAAAAAACAGCCGGAATATTGCGTCCCGGCTGCCAGAGAACTACTGCTAGAAATCCCCCATCCCTCCTCCCGGCATCTGGGGAGTCGGGGATTCTTTCTTCGGCGCGTCGGCGACGGCCACTTCGATCGTGAGGAACATGGCGGCGACGGACGCGGCGTTCTGGAGTGCGCTGCGCGTCACCTTCTTCGGATCAATGACACCGGAAGCGACCAGATCCTCGAGCTTCTCCGTGACCACGTTGTAGCCCATCTTCGTGTCCTTCGCCTGCTTCACCTGCTCGACGATCACGGAGCCCTCGAGCCCCGCGTTCGACGCGATGCACTTGGTCGGGTAGACGAGCGACATCCGCACGATGTCAATGCCGATCTGCTCGTCCTCGTTCTCGCCTTTGAGTTTCTCCAGGCTCCTCAGTGCATGGATCAGCGCGGCGCCTCCACCGGCGACGATGCCTTCCTCTGCGGCTGCGCGGGTAGCGGAGAGCGCATCTTCCACGCGGTGCTGGAGTTCCTTCTGCTCCACTTCCGTCGCGGCGCCGACCTTGATGACGGCGACGCCGCCGCTCAATTTGGCCATCCGCTCCTGCAGCTTCTCACGGTCGAAGTCGCTCTTGGTCTGCTCGATGGCGGACTTGATCTCGTTGATGCGCGCATGGATGTCCTTCTTGTCTCCGGCGCCGTCCACGATGAGCGTGTTGTCTTTCGTGACGACGACTTTGCCGGCCTGGCCGAGGTCCTCGAGCTTCGTATTCTCGAGCTTCAGCCCCACTTCCTCGGAGATCACGCGGCCGCCCGTGAGGATGGCGATGTCCTTGAGGATCTCCTTGCGGCGGTCGCCGAAGGCGGGAGCCTTCACGGCAATGGCCGAGAACGTCCCGCGGATCTTGTTGACGACGAGGGTGGCGAGCGCCTCGCCCTCGACGTTCTCCGCGATGATGACGATTTCCTTCCGTCCTTTCTGCGCCAGGCTCTCGAGGACGGGGAGGATGTCCTGTATGGAACCGATCTTGCGATCCGTGATGAGGATGTACGGGTTCTTGTACACCGCTTCCATCCGATGCGGGTCGGTGACGAAGTACGGAGAGATGTAGCCGGAATCAAACTGCATGCCCTCGACGTACTCCTTCTCGAGCCCCATCGTCTGGCCGGCCTCCACCGTCACGACGCCGTCCGTGCCGACCTGGTCCATGACCTCGGAAATGATCTTCCCCACTCCCGGGTCCTGCGCGCTGATCGTCGCGACTGCGGCGTACTCCTCCTTCGTGGAAATGGTCTTCTTCTGCTTGTCGAGATCGGCAACCACCGCTTCAACAGCCTTCATGATGCCATTCTTCATGGAGATGGCGTTGGCGCCGGCGGTGAGGAACTTGAGCCCCTCGGCGATCATGCCTTCCGCGAGAACCGTCGCGGTGGTGGTGCCGTCACCGGCAGCGTCGTTGGTCTTGGTCGCGGCCTCTTTCACGAGCTGGGCGCCCATGTTCTCCCAACCGTCCTCGAGCTCGATTTCCTTCGCCACCGAGACACCGTCCTTTGTGATGGTCGGGGCTCCGTAACTCTTGGCGATGAGGGCGTTGCGGCCGTTGGGGCCCATCGTGACTCTCACGGCGTCCGCGAGTTTGCGGATGCCGATGACGATCTTGTGGCGCGCGTCGTCGCCGAAGGTCAGTAACTTTGCGGACATGATTGGTTGGGGAAAGGAAGAAAGAAAAATGGGAGCGGGTCTTTAGGCCCGCGGTCAAATCACCTCACGATCCCGAGAATGGAATCGAGGTGGAGGATCTTCACTTCGATGTCTTTGCCGCTCTTGCTCTTGAGCTTCACGTCGTCGCCGGCGTAACGGCCGAACAGGACGATGTCCTTGAGCTTCAGGTACTTGTGCGGGTCGGGGGACAGCACACCCTTGTCATTCATGATCCCGCCTTTACCGAGGGCGATCACGATGCCTTCGTGCGGTTTCTCCTTGGAAGTCGTTTCCGGAATGACGATCCCGGAAGCGGAGACTTGTTCTTTCTCGAGGGGCATCACGATGATGCGGTCGCTGAGCGGTTCGATGGTGACCGCGAGCTCCTCGACTTTGACGGAATCTTTGGGGGACATACGGGTGAGAGGGGAATGGATAATGGACAGTGGATAATTGTGATGGCGGATCTTCACTCGAATCCGGCCAATCTTCTATCGTTAGCAGTCGGCAGTTTAGAGTGCTAGCGAATGATCGTCAAGGGGGAGGAACGACAAAAAGGCAGAAAAGGGAGAAAGGTCATGACGTGAATTCCTGAAGCTACCTTTCTGCCCTTTCTGCCTTCTTTTGCATTTCTCACTTCCTCGTTGCCTTTTCTGCCTTCTACTTCCGTGGCAGGAGGGTTTTGTGCATACTGGCCACATGCAGTTTGTTTGCCAGAAGTGCAGTGACCCGTTCGAAATTCACGAGGACGAGGAGGCGTTCCTTTCGAAGATCGGCTTCACGTTCGGCCGGACAACAGTGCATCCCCCGCTTCCGGTCTACTGCCCGGATTGCCGGTTGAAAATACGCACGTGCCACCGCAACGAGCGTTTCATGTACAGGAGGAAATCTACTCTCAGCGGGAAGGAGATCGTTTCGCTCATCCATGACGAACCGCTGTGGGGAAAGACCTACACGGTCTGTTCTTCGGAGGAGTGGAACGCGGACGCCAATGATTTCTGTGCGTACGGCAGGGAGTTCGATTTCTCCCGTCCGTTCTTCGAGCAGTTTGCGGATCTTCACAAGGCCGTCCCGCGCATGGCGCTCACGGTGGTTTCCAATGAAAATTCCGACTTCACGACGGGGACGGGGTACTGCCGGAACTGCTACCTCATCAATTCCTCGGAGTACTGCGAAGACTGCTACTACGGCAAATTGATACAAAGCTGCAAGAACAGTGTGGACTGCTCGTACCTCTACGATAGCGAACTCTGTTATGAGTGTTTCAGCGTCTATTCCTCCTACAACTGCTCGCATCTCTCCTTCAGCAGGAACTGCCGCGATTGTTCCTTCTCCACCCATCTGGTCGGGTGCAGCAACTGCTGCCTCTGCTCGAACTTGCGGCAGAAGGAGTATCACTTCCAGAATGAGCCGCTCTCCAAGGCGGAGTACGAGCGGCGGGTACGGGAACTGCGCGGTTCCTGGGTGAAAACAGTGGAGATGAAGAAGATGCTTCAGGAAGTGAGGCGGAAGATGGTCTACCGCGCTTCCAACATCGTCCAGAGCGAGCACTGCACGGGGGATTTCATCGAGAACTCGCGCAGTTGCCTGGACTGCTACGACGTGAACGAAAGCCAGGATTGCCGGTACGTGACCGTCGGCGTGAAGGTGAAGGACAATTACGACTGTTCCAATATGTACATCAAGCCGGAGCTCTGTTACGAGACGATGGGGACCATCGAGGTGTACTCAGTCGCGTACTGTATCTACGTGTTCCACAGCCAGAATCTCCTCTACTGCCAGTACTGCTACAACTGCAAAGATTGCTTCGGGTGCGATGGCCTGAAGCGCAAACAATATTGCATCCTCAATAAGCAGTACACGAAAGAGGAGTATGAAGAACTCGTGCCGAAGATTATTGAACACATGAGAAACGATGGGAGTGGCGGTGCCCCAAACCAATCGCGAAGCGACGGTTCAGGGCAAGCCATGAGCCGTGGCGAAGCCTCTGGTTCATGGGGCAGGTTCTTCCCGGCAACACTCTCTCCCTACGGCTACAACGAGTCGCTCGCAAATGAGTACATGCCGCTCACGAAGAAAGAGGCACTCTCGCAGGGGTTTTATTGGAGGACGGTGGAGGAGAAGAAGCCGGTTGTGACGAAGACCATCGGGGCAGCCGATCTCCCGGATCGTATCGGGGATATCCCCGATGATGTCCTGAACTGGGCCATCGTCTGCGAAGTGACGGGAAGGCCTTTCCGCATCATCCGGCAGGAGCTCGATTTCTATCGCAGGCAGGAGATCCCCCTGCCGCGCGCGCATCCGGACGAACGCTACGATGCGAGGCTGCGCCTGAGGAATCCACGGAAACTCTGGACACGGCTCTGCATGAAATGCGGGAAGGAGATTCAAACAAGCTACTCACCAGAAAGATCGGAGAAAGTGTACTGTGAGGAGTGTTATCTGGCTGAGGTGTATTGAGCCCGGCTTCGTCTAAAAGACTTTCCGTCGCGGCTCGGCCGCGCCGAGACGGGCGCCGAGGCATCCGATACCGCTTCAAGAACATCGCGGCGTAGTTCCGAGCAAAGCGAGGAACGAAGCCGGATGAAGGAGGTGTATTGATCAGCTTTTAGGTGTCAGGAGAAGGAGCTAGAAGCTAACAGCTAACACCTAACAGCTAGTCTGGGACACAGAACAGGGGAGAACGGGCAGCCGAAAGCCCCAGGGGAGGATCCCCTGGGGCCGGATTTCTCCGGATGTCGGCTGGACCGCTAGTTCGGCTGCGTGAGCTCGCCGAACCTGCGGACGAATTGGTCGTAGAACGCGCGGTGCTCCGGACGCGGCTTGAATTCACCTTCCCGCTTGCAGAGCGGTCCGGTGAGGTCCTGCCACGTCGTCGGCTCGCCGTGGGCATTGAGGAACGCGTGTGCGGCGGCGATCGCCGCACCGAGGGAGACCGTATCCTTCTCCCCGTGGTGCACGGTTGCTCCGAGCATATCGGCCGCCACCTGGCATACAGCATCGCTGGAGCCGCCGCCCGTGGCGATGACTCTCGTGGTCTTCCCTCCAAAGTTCGCGTGGAGACAGAGGTTCGCGAGGAGCCCCTGCACCACCGCGAGCGCGGAGGCAGGATCCTTCTCGTCCATCCCGATGTATTCCCACCGCGGCGGGATCGAAGGGACGGACTCGTGCACGAGGAACGGGATCAGCATTTTTCCGTCATTGCGGACATCGGTCTCGGCAACCAAGCGGTCGAAATCCTGCAAGGTGATGCCGAGTTTCCGGAGCACCTCGTCGAAGCTCCGTCCGCCGTTGCTCATGCAGAACATGCCCATGTACGTTCCGGTGACGGATGCCATGACGTGCGCGAGGAGGTTCGGTTCTTTCGGAGGCTTGTCCAGCACACAGAGGCGCGTGATGGAGGTCCCGATACTCAGCACCTCCTCGCCCGGCTCCACGACGCCCGATCCGAGGATCGAGGCGTTGTTGTCGCCTGCACCGACGTATACGTCGCAGGTGTTGTCGAACCCGTAGTGCTCCCTGCAATAGGAGCCGACGGGGCCCACGAAATAGTCCGGAGGCGCGATGGGGGCGAGTAGCTTCTGGAGTCCCGGCGCGATTTCGCGAAGCGCCGCTTCCGACCACGTCCGCCGTCGGAGGTTCGCCATGTTGGAGGCGAAGGCCTCCCCCCGGTCGATGGGAGCGGTCCTCTGCGCGAGGAGCGAGGTGAGGAGACAATTCACGAGTCCGATGGTGGCGGTTCTCCGATAGTTGTCCGGGTACAGGCGGGCAAGGCGCCTGATCTGCGGACCGGGGAACCGCCTGGTGGGGACGGAGCCCGTCACGCGCGCCCACCACGTTGGCGAGAGCGCGTCCGCCATCTCCTCGCACTCCCGTCCGGTCGCCGAGTTCATCCACATGGGGCAGAACTCGAGCGTGAGCGCGGGCTCGATCTGCTCTCCGAGCGGTTTAGAGGGATCGAGTCCCGCGAGGACACTATCGAACGTCCCGTCCACCCAGAACTGCCCGTGCTGCTGCGCGGCGATCTTCACCGCGCCGATGAGGGGCATGGCTGCTTCACCCATCTCTGCTTTGAGCTTCCTAAGGAGCTCCTCGAACGCGTCCACCCACAGGAGGGGAGGGGCGTAGAAGGCTCCCGGGCCGAGCTGGAAGAATCCTTCCAGGAGGCCGTACCTCTTCGCGAGATCCCCCGAATGGGGGATGCTTCCCTTCCACACTGTTCCCTTCCTCGTGATGAGCGTGCCGGATGTGGTTCCGGTGCCCACGTTGACGCCGAGGAAGTACTGTTTCTGCGATACCGGTGTTGCCATGACGATTCTCCTGACAAACGGAAACCTGTCGTATCTATCGCAAGACGGAACCGCGCGGTTCCGGATATCTTGCGTTCATTGCTGCGACAAGTAGCGCCCAACGCACGAGAAATGCGCAGAGTGCTACCGTCGCAGTACTTGTCCAGCCGATGTTTCCAGAGAACGCTCCAGATCCGAAGATCTGGGGTGGGATTCTAGCACCAAATTCCTCCCTTGGCTCGGCGACACCCTGTCTTGTTGCGGATTCTTCCTCTGTCCCATTGATCGCGGATTTGTTCTGGCTAAGATACAAGTATGCCGACGTGGCGGAATTGGTAGACGCGCACGCTTCAGGAGCGTGTAGGAGCAATCCTGTGAGAGTTCGATTCTCTCCGTCGGCACCACTTGCACTATCCTGAATGGTATGTATAATCATCATGCTTATCCTTTTCCAACCCCCCTATGAAAGAGCGACTGGAAACACCACAGGAAGACCAGCGGACAGAGACTCGCGTTGTCGGTGATCAAACTCTTAACAAGAACCCGCAAGTGGCAGCGGAAGTCGCTGCAGGTGTGCTGGACACTATTGGTGCGACGACAAATCAACGTGCGAAACTGACTGCAGATCCGCGCTTCAACAAGCTATTGACCGATGAAGAAGCAAAGAAGAAGGCAGCCAGGGCGGACAAGGCGCCGGAGGCCTTAGCAGCGTAAGTGAGCATCCGAAGCGATATCTGAAAAAAGAGCGGCCTTCGGCCGCTCTTTTCGTAGTTCATAGCGGCGTAGCGATATCGCTTCGCCGCTACTTCGAATATCCTTCGAAAAACATTCGTAGCGTTTTCATCGCGAAGCCGTATCATGGCTTCTTCTCCATCTGCTCCTTCACATGCTCCATCTCTCTGAGGAGCATGTACGGGGAAATGTCATTCTTCAGTTCCTCGAGCTCCGGATTCTTGCCGGCGGCTATACCTAAGTGATCCGCGATGGCGTCCACGAGGACCAGCACCTTCGTGAGTTCATGCTCCGCGAGGATATTCACCTGGAGATCCATGTCCGCACGCTGGTCGGCGATGATGGCGAGGCGGTTTTGACTGATGAGGATGAACGTCGAGAGGAAGATCGCCTCGAGCGAGACGATCATGGTGAGGAGTCCGAATGGGTATGGATCGAAGGGTTCGATACCCACGAAACCGAGATTGATGAGGATCCAGAGGGAGAACCAGACGATGTGGCTCAAGAAGAAGAACGCGCTGCCTGCAAACGCCGCGATGCTGTCCGCGATACGGTCCTGGACGCTGCGGCTCCGGTCGAGTTGCCGACGGACCTCGAGGAGGGTCTTGATATTCCGGGCGAGTGTAGTAGTGATGGGCGTTCCACTTCCCATCATCTTCGTGAGTGTTTCGGCATGGTTCCTGCGCATAGCACTTCCCAGCGTACGCCAGGTGCGGCTACCGGGGAAGAAGAGGAGAGGGCAAACGTCAGTCCCTCATGTCCTGATCGCAATGAGCATCGATTTCCTGTGCTTCGTCACTTTGAAGCCATTCTCCTCCAGAAACTTGATGAGGGATTCCGGCCGATGGGCGGGGTCCAGTGAAAAGTGGTGGTACTCCATCCCGATGCAGCGGACGCGCTGGAGGTAGTCCTTCGGCATTGCGTAGAGCGCCTCGTACTCCGCGCCTTCGCAGTCAAGCTTCAGGTAGTCGCACCGGGAGATGGAATAGCGGTCGAAGAGTTCCCGAAGTGCGAGCGTATGAATGGTCACCGGCGTGCCGCCTTCCGTGGAACGGAAGAGGGAATTGCCGCCGCAATCGCCCGGGAAGGTGTAGAGCGTCATCTCCTCGCCGTTCCCGATGCCGATATTTTCTACGGCGATACGGATAGCGAGCCCATTGGACTCGATGTTCCGTTTGAGGAGGGCGAAGTTGCTCTGGTCCGGCTCCACGCAGATCACCCTGGAACTCCGGGCTTTCCACGCTGCGTAGAGCGAGAAGGCGCCGATGTGCGCGCCGATGTCCACGATCGTCCGGGCGGAAGCCCAATCAAAGGGGATGGAGAACTCGTTCGGGTCGTACGCATGATCGAGCCATACGTCCACCAGACATCCGCGGTCATTGGTCTCCGGGCGTGTGATGAGGGAAAAGCCGCAGCGAAGCCTGTATCGCACGATGCCCGGACAGAGCCCGAAGTGGCAGAGCAGGTACATCGGCCAGTTGCGAACTGTTCGGATGAGCTTCCAGAGGACGGAGAGAGTGTGAGGCACTTATTAGAGAGGACGGTGACGTCATCATCGTGGCAGGGGAGTAGCGAGTCAATCTCGCATTGTGCTTGCATACTCTAGAACCATTCAGCGCTGTACGCTGTCGCTCGGTTATGATGAGGGCATGTGGAAACGCATCCCGTGGCCGGCCATCCCGGAGTTCGCGCTCCTCGGGGTCACGGTGTACGCGATGCTGTGGAAGGGGGGCAAATCGCTCGCTGCGGTGTGGACGGTGATCTTCCTCTCCTGCGCACTCGTGTTCCTCGGCATGTTCTTTTTCCGGAAGGAGGGGCGGCCTCGCGTGCCCCCTCTCCTCTGGTGGAGCGGCATCCTGTACCTCTTTCTCTCCATCCTCAGCTTCGGCACGTCGCTGTCACGGAACTACGGGCTCGATGAACTGTTCCAGACCGCTTCGCTCCTCCTGGTCTTCTTCTGGACGGTCCGGTGGAGCGCCGCTCATCCGGCCTTTCAGTCGCGGTTCTTCCGCGTCGTATCGGCGACCCTCCTCCTCGCCTGCGCCATCGGCGTCGTCGTGTACGTCTTCCAGCCGGTGAGCCGTTTCGTCGGGACGTTCTTCAATGAGAAATTTCATACCGACTACTGGCCGAACGCATGGGCGGAGGAGATCCTCCTCCTCTGGCCGATGCTCCTCTGGGTTCTGTGGGGGAGGAAATTCAAGCGGGACAGAGAGGGACGGAGGCCGGACTGGCTCAAGGCCGCCGTACTCGGTCTCGTGATCGGCAGCTTCCTGCTCAGCTACTCGCGCGGCGGCGCGCTCGTGTTCCTCGGCCAGCTGCTCCTGCTCGCGCTCCTCGTGTTCCTGAGCCGGGGGAGTAAATTCCCGTGGCGGAGAACGGTGGTCGTAGGACTCATGACCCTCACCGCTGTGCTCGCGTTCTTCGCCGGGCTGAACCATGTGCGGAGCCGGTTCCACCCCGTCGAGTCCGTTGCGCGCAAGGTGACGTTCTCCTCGGACGAGGGAGCATCGTCCATTTCGGAGCGCATGCAGTTCTGGAAACAGGCCGTATTCCTCGCAGGCGAGAAGCCGCTCCTCGGTTGGGGGCCGTACAGCTTCCGCTTTGTGCAGCCGCGCCTGCAGCACAGCGTTCTCGCGACGTCCGACCACCCGCACAACGTGTTCCTGAAGATCGCGATGGAGCGCGGGATACCTGCGGCGTTCTTCCTCCTTCTGTTCATCGTTGCCGTCCTGACGACGGGGGTGAGGAAGTTCCTGCGTGACGGTGGACTGAAGAACGCGGTACTCCTCGTCGGGGTAGCGGGCGTCCTCGCGCACAATATGATTGACTACAATCTCCAGTTCGTGGGCATCAGCCTGCCGCTGTGGGTGAGCTTCGGACTGCTCGCTGGCGGGAAACAGACGCGCGACGGGGGGCTCCTCTCGAAGGGCGTGGAAGTGACCGTCGCCGTTCTCCTCCTCGTCCTCGCACTCACGGAAGGGACTTTCCTGTACTTCTCCTCCATCGCGCGCCGCGCGGAGGCGGCAGGGGACTCCGCGGCCGCGCTGGAGTGGTACAACAGGACGAACCGCGCGCTCTTCTCCCGCGACCAGTGGCTTTCGCGCGGAGTGATCTCCCTCTCGCTCGGACGGCTCTCCGATGCGCGTCTCGGAGCCGAGCGCTACCTGCAGATGAACGAGCAGGACGCGCGCGGGTGGAGGCTCCTCGGCGATATCGGACTGCGGGCAGGCAACTATCGGGAGGCCTTCAATGCGTACACGCGCGCCTACGCGTTCGGACGGTATAACGACATCGGCATCACGCGCGGATTCGTGTACGTTTCCGCGCACAGCAAGCTGCTCGGCGCGCGCAGGAAGGATGTGGATGAGCTCATGAACGAGTTCGGTCTGGCCATCGAACAGAACACGCACTTCATCGCGCTCTCGAAGAACGTGGAGGAGCTCGTCTCGCTCAGCGATCTGATGGCGCAGCTCTTCCCGGCCGACCACCTGGCCTACCGGGCTCTTGCGCGGGAAGCGACTCTCAGCGCGCGGGAAGTCCGTGAGCGCTTCACTGCCCGGTCACGTGGGTTGCTGTGGTGAAAGACAAAACTATAAGCTTCAAGCGGTAAGCTGCAAGCCACAAGCTGCTTGAAGCTTGCCCGCCCGGACGAATGTCCGTTCGGACGGGAAGCTGTCCGCTTGCAGCTTTCTCAGTTTGCCTTCCTCCCCGGGGCCACACTATCATTTACCCCCCCTTCTCCTCTGCCATGAAGAAGTTTACCATCGCCGTTCTCTGTCTCTCGCTCTTGCTCGCCGCCTGCGGCAAGCCCATCCAACCTACCGCGTCAGATACGGAGAAGCTGCAGAAGTACGCGACGGTCAGCCGGAAGCCCGGCAACAATGTTGACCCCGTGCACGGGAAAGAGATCGGCTTCTGGTACGGCGCGGTCATCGGCATCAACCGGGTCAATGCCAACGGAGTGGGGTTCCTCCACCGTTTTCAGGACGGAACCGCTACCGCGACGGTGAACCTGAACATTCTCAAGGCGCCAGTGAAGAAGTTCCACGTCGTGTGGCTTTCCGATGCCACGTGGACAGAGTCGGTGCGCGTCGGCGCGCTTCAGAGCATCGTCGGGGATTCCCGGCACTCGGTATCATTCGATACGAAGGAAGATCTGACGGGACTGACGACGGTATTGGTATCACTGGAATCCTCCTCCGATCCGGAGAAGCCCGGGAGTGTCCGTGAGGCGGAGGGAACGCTCAGGGAAGTGAAGAAGTAAAGCGATAAGCGATAAGTGGTAAGCGGTAAGCGATGAGCCGTGGAAGTCAGAACTACCGTAGAGTTTTAGGCAGGCAGGCTGCTGATGGGCAATGTCGCGACCATCGCGATCGTCACGATGGCGATGAGTACGACGTGCATCAGGATGAGGAGCGATGCCCCGGTGGTGGTCGGAAAACGCATAAAAAGGCGGCGATTTTACTCATCCGCCCCGGTATGTCTAGTAAACTTTGATCAAAATTTGTGTTCAATCTCTGTATGAATGAATATCACGCTACTTGTACACACTCTGCCGATGTCCGACATGGAGCACCGTCACCGTCACGATTTTCTGATGGATGGTATAGATGATGCGGTACGGCCAGACGCGCAGGGACCACGTTCCATCCAGCTCTCCTTGCAACCGCTTCCCTGCAAACGGATCACCCCGAAGAACGTCAATCGCGAGATCAACGCGCTTCCGCATGACTGCTCCAAGCTTTTTCATATCTTTCGTTGCCTGTTTTGCAATGACGATGCGATACGTCACAACTTCAAGCTCTTCTTAAAAGTATCATAATCGACGGTTTCCAGTTTACCTTCTTTGAGGAGCTTCATACTCTTCAGGAGATCCTTGGATAACTCCGGGTCGGACATGATCTCCATCGTCTCCTGCCATCCCTCGAATTCTTCGAAGGACATCACGACGACTTTGGGAATTCCCGCGTGCGTAATCACCACGGACACGCCCGGGTGCTCTGCCGCATCGATCACGTCGTAAAACTTCTTTCTGGCCTCTGTTGCGGTCATAAACTTGCTCATGCGTACATTGTAGCGTACGTATAGGGGCATTGCAAGGAAAATTTTTGCAGCCGTGTTTTATCTTAGCAGAAGTCACGTAAAGCCGCTTCGCGTCTTTACGTGGTCGGAGCGACTGGACTCGAACCAGCGGCCTCGTGGTCCCGAACCACGCGCTCTACCAACTGAGCTACGCCCCGAGCGGAAGAAGCATACGCAACCTTCTTCGTCCCATCAATCCGATGCATGCTGTACGTTCTTGGTTTCCGAAATTTGACAAAGGGGCCTGGAGCGGAGAAAATCACGTCCTTTCGTTCCCCCTCCATCGATGAGCAATCACCAAGGATCCGAAAAGAAAGCGTTCAACAAGCTGGAAGAGCTCCAGCCCCACGAACTGCAATCGAGGGCGGAGAAACTGAGCGAGGCTGCGATAGGTCACCGTTTGACGCGGGGTCAGCGCACGCACCGGCGGCGGGTGACGCAGGTGCTGCACGGAATGCCCTCACAGGACAGGGTATCGAAGAAGGGGACACCGTTCATTTCTCCCACACGCGGCGCTACGGAAATGGACCGTGATCGGAAGCAAAGGGAGTACGACGACGCATACGCTCTGGGAAATCGCGATTACGACGGTTCTGGAAACAGGAATCCCTATGATTCAGTACGTGATCAGTACAGATGGCAGGGGTACGAGGATGGATACGCAGGTCGAGTGAAGCGGCGGATAATGCGGTATTCATAAGAAAAGAGGCGGAGAGCCGCCATTATGAGGACAAATGCTTGCATGTACGGTCGGGCGGATTACACTTCTGTCATGTTGCGCATCGGGGAGAGGGCACCGGCGTGGGCGGGGCTCGATCAGGAGGGAGTTTCGCGCTCGTCCTATGAATACAAGGGGAAGTGGCTCCTTCTCTATTTCTATCCGAAGGACGACACGCCGGGTTGTACCGCGGAGGCGTGCGCCTTCCGCGATCACTTCGGAAAGTTACAGCATCGAATCACGATTATCGGCATCAGCGCAGATGATGTGGAGAGTCACAAGAAGTTTGCACAGAAGTACCGCCTGCCGTTCACGATCATCGCCGACACGTCCCGGACGATCATAAAGGCGTACGGTGCCGATGGGATCATCATGGCGAAACGCACATCGTTTCTGATACGACCAACTGGGGAGATTGCGAGGATTTACTTAAAGGTTGATCCCGAAAAACACCCTGAAGAAATCGATTCGGATCTCAAGGAACTCGGTGTCTAAGAACCGGCCATCCACCGGTACGGTACTCGAAAAGTCGTTCTTCAAGCGGCCAACGGTGACGGTTGCCCGCGAATTGCTCGGGAAATTTCTGGTGCGGCGCCGAAATGGCCGGAATGTTGCCTGCATGATCACGGAAACTGAGGCTTATGACGGGCATGAGGATCAGGCCTGCCATGCACATCGTGGCAAGACCCCCCGCAATGCCGTGATGTTCGGCCCGGCGGGAAACTGGTATGTATATTTTGTCTACGGCATGCACTGGATGCTCAATGTCGTCACCGGCGACGAAGGATATCCCGCGGCGGTGCTCATCCGGGGCGTGGCCAAATGGGGAGGTCCGGGAAAGCTGACGAAAGCGCTCGTGATAGACGGCCGATTTACCGGCAAGTTCACTGGCAGAAAATCGTGTCTGTGGATCGAGGATCATGGAGTGAAGATACCACGTACGAAAATCAAAAAAGGACCGCGGATCGGCGTCGATTATGCCGGAAAATGGGCCGAGAAACCCTATCGGTTCTCCGTGATTCCCTGAAGGACCGAGCCGGTGAGGAGTTGTGGCACAACAGGTTTCGGGATGGAGAGAAAGAGTTCCTCCGCCGCTTGTAGCGCCTTCTCCCGTTCCCCGGGACGCAGATCATGCGCGAAGTTCTTCAAGTATTTCGTCGCCGGTGTATAGCCGAACATTTCCGCAAGACGAAGCCACTTGTAAGCTTCCGCGTAATTTTGCGTCGTTCCTTCGCCATTCTCGTGCATGGCGGCGAGATTGAACTGCGCCGGGGCGTAGCCGAGGAGCGCAGCCTTCCGGTACCAGGAAAGCGCTGAAGCGTAATTACGGGTGACGCCCTCTCCGATGCGGTAAGCATTCCCGATGTTGAACTGTGCTTCGCTGAGATTCTGATTGGCGGCGAGCTCGAACCATCGCGCTGCCTCGGCTGCAGAGCGTGCGACTCCAGTACCGTTGTAGTAGAGAACGCCGAGATTGTACTGCGCTTCGGCGAGACCAGCGTCCGCGGCCTTCCGGTACCACTTGAAGGCTTCCGTCGCGTCCTTCGCAACGCCGATGCCGCGCTCGTAGATGTACCCGATCTTGAAGTTCTCCGCCGCTTCCTTGGGCGACGGTTTGCCGCAGCCTAAGAGGAAGAGGGGGCAGAGGAGAGCGGCAATGCATCGGCGAGTCATCGTGATCCAGTATACCGAAATGGAAGCTCCAAGCAGCTTGAAGCTTGTAGCTATCCGCTTGAAGCTGGTATGACCGCTCATCGCTTCGAAAAACGTGTATGCTTCCCGCATGCGCCGTTCTGTCCGCGCCATGCTCGTCCTCTCGGGGATCCTGACGCTTGCGGCATGCGGGGCGAAGGAGAACGGAAGCTCTCCGCAGGGGATGGAACCCGTCGTGGTCCGTGAAATTTCCGGTGCGTCGCTTGCGAACCTGACCTACACGCTCACGGATCCGCTCGTGCGCGAGCGTCTCATGGCGAACGGAAAGACGTTCTCGGTGACCTTGCGGCACGGGAGCGCGGCGCTGCTGCCGGCAGACCGGCGTTTCGGGCGCGTGATGATCCTCCACGATCGCACGGTGTACGGCGACGTGACGGGGGACGGGCGCGAAGACGCCGTCGTCGTCCTGCGCGTGGGGGAGGAAACGCCCGGCATTCTGGAGCTTGCAATCGTTACGGAGGATCTCTATGGCCCGACGCACTTCGCTTCCTACGATCTCGGGCAGGCGGAGCTTCAGTCCCTCCGTATCCAGAACGGGAAGATTTCCGTGAATATTCTGCAGCAGATCCCGGGGGATCCGGGTCCCCGGAATACCGCGCTCACCCTGGAGGTCCCGGCAAACGGAACCGGATCAGCAGTGGCTCGCCCCGAGTGAAGTTTCGTGTGCTATACTCGCGCATACTTCCCCCTCATATTCTCATGAGAAAGTTCTCACTCTGGTACGTTGTTCTGGGCGTAGTCGTCATCATTGCCATCTGGCTCGTCGCGAGCTACAACGGGCTCGTCACCGCGAAGGGATTCGTGAAGAACCAGTGGGCGCAGGTGGAAACACAGTACCAGCGCCGCATTGATCTTGTCCCGAATCTCGTGAGCACGGTCAAAGGCGCGGCGCAATTCGAACAGGAAACCTTCCTGCAGGTCACGGAGGCTCGGAGCGCGTGGGCGCGAGCGAAAGTCGTGGGGGATCGCGGGCAGCAGATCCAGGCCGCAACGAATTTCGATACGGCCCTCGGAAGGCTCCTCGTGACGGTGGAAGCGTACCCGCAGCTCAAGGCGACCGAGGCATTCCGGGACCTCATGGCGCAGCTCGAGGGCACCGAGAACCGCATTTCCGTCGCGCGCAAGGATTACAACGACGCGGTCTTCGGTTACAACGTGCGCGTGCTGCGCTTCCCGGGACTCGTCGCCGCGAAGCTCTTCGGCTTCCAGCCGGAGAAGTCCTTCGAGGCGGTGAAGGGGAGCGAGGTGGCGCCGACGGTTGACTTCAACAAGTGAGACTTCCCCTCTCCGCCATGGTGCATCCCCGATGCGCTGTTTCCAGGATTGCTCTGACGCTCCTTGCGGCGGGACTCGCTTGGGGGTCTGTTTTCCCCCTGGCGCAGGCCGTCACGATCCCGCCGAACGATGGATTCGTGACGGATGCAGCGGGCCTGCTCACGCCGGAACAGAAGCAGGCGATCGAGGCGGATCTCGGCGCGTACCGGCAGGCGACCAGTAACGAGATCGCCGTCGTGACGCTCCCGGGTCTTCAGGGACAGCCGATCGAGGATGTGGGGCTGGAGATCGGCCGGAAATGGGGAGTGGGGTCAAAGGCGAAGAATAACGGCATCCTCATCGTGATCGCCAAGGAGGAGCGGCAGGCGCGCATCGATGTGGGCTACGGTCTCGAGGGTGCGGTACCGGACATCGTGGCGAAAGGCATCATCGAGAGGGATATGATCCCGCGCTTCCGCGATGGCGATTACGGAGGCGGGATCACCGCGGCGATCGATGCTCTCAAGAAGCATATCGGCGGGGAGTACACGGCGGATCGCTACACGCAGTCTGCGGATGGATTCGACGTCGTCGCATTCTTTGCCTTCCTTTTCTTCGCCACATTCCAGGGCTTGCTTGCGTTTATGGCGCGTTCCAAGTCCTGGTGGCTGGGCGGCGTCGTCGGCAGCATCGGAGGCGTGGTCCTCGCGCTCCTGTTCGGGTGGTGGCTGAGCATTCCCGCCCTCGTTGCGCTGGGTCTTCTCCTCGATTTCTTCGTCTCGCGCCGCGGCCCGTCACGGCGGGGGGGGGGGGGGGGGGGGGTGGGCGGGGGGGGGGGAGCCGGTCTACGGGGTCAACACCGGGGTGGGGCTCCTGGCGGATGTCCGCATCCCGCGCGAGGACCTGGAGCAGTT
>ORJL010321818.1_pt1 | contig 41342 bp, 44 predicted proteins | sample 1779941 | NCBI WGS metagenome assembly ORJL01 (sample SAMEA104232317, study PRJEB22302) | groundwater metagenome | biome: forest; feature: aquifer; material: groundwater | place: USA | collected 2011-08-07 | depth 5.8 m | reverse complement strand
CATATACTTCGGTTGCCGTGAGCACGGCAAATCCCTCTCTTATTTTTGTGGGAGCTGTTTTGGATGGCAGAGGACTACTTTTTGTATCATTGGACGATGGAAAGAACTGGGCGAGAAGGTCATTTTTACCTAAGACTGAGTGGAGCGTGAAGCCTATCTGGGTAAGCATTTCCGATGGATCAAAAAACTGGATAACAGCCATTGAACCTCATCCCACCGATGAAAACATTTTGTTTGCTGGAACAAATTCGGCCTTGTTAAAAAGCGAAGATAAGGGTTTCACTTGGAAAAGGGTTGACTCTACTTTTCACAGAACCGATATATTAGGCATTGAGATAAATCCGCAAAATCCAAATGAGGTCTATGTGAGAGTGGGAGTCTTTGAGGATTTGACTTGTTTGGGAGCCGCCGGTAGAGAGGATCCGGAAGCTGCTGCCAAGCTGGAAAAAGAAAAATGCGCCGGCGTATACAAAAGCAATGATTTAGGTAAAACATGGCAACAGCTTGATGCCTATTATTTTGATCCTTCAGAAGGCGGCGTTTTTGTAGATGATAATAATCCTAGCATTGCTTATGCTATTTTCTCCAGGAAAATTCTCAAAACAGAAGATGGCGGAAAAACTTGGAAAGATTTTTTCTTCACCCATGACCAGCCGTTCATCTCAAATTCAGGGATGTACAGATTGGCAGTGGGCGAGAATAGCAATGAAGTATTTATTGCTGGCAGACAAGGCCTTTTCCACACTGAAGATGCTGGTGAGCATTGGCATGAAAGAAATAATGGTTTCATAGGAAGTGAAGTAGTTGATATTGTCAGAGCAAAAGATGGAACGCTCTACGCCGGCACGTATTCATTGGGCATGTTCAAAAGCACAGACCAAGGACAGAGCTGGACGTTTTCTTCCTACAATTTAGAGAATCCGTACATAATGCTTATTGCCACGCATCCTACTGAATCTAAAACTGTCTTTGTTACAACTAATGGAGGGGTATATATCAGTCTTGATAGTGGATTGACCTGGGAGCGTGTCGCAAAAGAGTTTTTTAAAGACTCAAAACTACTTCCTGGTATTTCACATTTTCATGGCATTGCCTTTGATCCTAAAGATTCAAACCGCATTTATGTCGGAGGCGGCGGAGACCAGTATTCACCAAGTGGAGTAGGAATATCGATTAGTGAAGATGGTGGCAAAAGTTGGAAACCGGCGAATGTGGGATTTGAAACCGATGTGCATGTGAGCAAAATTGTTGTAGATAAGAATAATTCCTCGATAGTCTATGCTACCACCCAAGGCGCTACGAACTTTGCTGAGAAGACCGGAGACGGGTACGGCGTGTTTAAAAGTAAGGACTATGGGAAGAGCTGGAAGAAGATTAATTCAGGACTGGAAACAGTAGAGACTAACACTCTTGCGCTGGATCCAAATAATCAGCAAATCCTGTATCTGGGAACTGATGATAATGGCATCTACAAGACCACTGATGGCGGCACTTCTTGGACAAAATTAACCATCGCGGGTCTGCCTCAAAAGTACGGTGTTGGAGATATAGTGATAGATCCCCGTGATAGCATTAATGTATATGCAGCCACTGTAGATTATTTCCGGCTGTTTATGGATCGTGGCCTGCTGGGCGACCACGGAGTATATTTCAGCAAAGATGGAGGAAAAACTTGGAAACCATTTAATGAAGGGCTGAAACATATAGGGACATTTGCCTTAGAAATTGACCCAGAGAAAGGTATTTTATATGTGGGGACAAGAGGAGGGGGAATTTATTGGAGGAAAGTATGAAGAAAGCGGTCTTAGTTTTACTTGTAATATTGATTTTTGTTATTGGCTGTACTCAACAAAAAGGAATAGTATCTCTGCCAGAACAAGTAGAGGAACAGCTCATTCTTAATTTTCCAGAGCATTGCACTGATAAAGTTTACAACCAAGGCGAAGAAGGCCTTGATTGCGGCTGGACTTGTCCTAATAAATGTGACTTCACAGAAAAATGCGGAATCATAGATAAAGATGAAACTTGGTCGGGCAACATCCGTGTTAGCTGTTATGTTTCAGTCAACGAAGGCACCACATTAATTATTGAGCCAAACACAATAGTAAAATTTAATCATGACAGAGATTACAAGACTTTTAGCCGAGCAGGATTATCTGTGAATGGCGGAGATTTAATTGCTGTTGGAAATAAAGATAAAATGATCTGGTTTACTTCAGATGCACCAGACCCAATCAACGGCGATTGGATGCATATTAATATTGACCATAGTAAAAACTCAAGGATTGACCATGCAATTGTGGAGTTTGCGGAGTTGGGGATTTCTCAATTTGATTCAGCAGTGCCTATCACTAATTCTATCATTCGCTGGATAAACTCAGAAGGACTTTATGGCGAGCGCTCGACACCCCGTATAGTTAATAATACCTTTTACAGTAACGGCTATCACGATATTGCGCTCGAACAATACAACAAAGATGCATTCATTTCCAACAATCACTTTAAAGGAGGCCATCATGGAGTTCATTTTGAGAAGAGCACAGGAGTTGTAAAAAACAATTTCTTTGAGAATTATCGTGTCTTGAAGACTGCTGATCCTGAGTTTACGTTAAGCGCAGGCATGGAATCTCAAGTCGCTATAACAGACAACGAGTTTCAGAATGTAGGTGAGACAATTTTTGCCATTGACACAAATGTAAAGAGCACCCTGAACAATAACTCTGTAGTCACTGGCAGACAGCCTCCGGTTTTTGACTATGAAGACCAAAAAAACTTTGAGATTTCCTATATTCCGGGTGATGAAGAAGATCAGTTCCCTTATGTATACGCAGATAAAGATGCAACAAGACAAGTAGTAAAAAAGATTGGAAAAGACCTCTACTTCGGGTGGTCACTGGTATTTGCAGACGGCTTTCTTTACCGCTTTAGTTTGGATAGCTTTGTTGGAGAAGACCTTGATTTTCTAAAAATTGATCCAGTTACTGGCGCAGTAGAGCGATTTGGCAACAATGGGGTTATCAGCCCAAGAGGATTAGCATGGGACGGAGAATATTTTTACATCAATGATGGTAGTCTGAAAAAGATTTTCAAATTCAGACTAAAAACTGGCGCAAAACAAGGAGATTTTATTGAGATAGTGAATAGCTTTGATATTCCTGAAGCTGAGCAAGGAGGCACCGCAGGTTTAGCATCAGATGGTGAATTTCTCTATCTTATTCATCGTTACGGGCAATGGGTATGGAAACTGGACAAAAACGGAAATGTTGTCGGAAAAGTTCTTTTCAATGCGCCAGGAGGCTCAATCACTTATGCAGACGGATATTTTTGGACATATTCAGGTTGCCAAAAAGGCTTGTGCAAGTTTACCAAAGATGGCGAGCTTGCTGGCGAGATTTATCCTGCAGCTAAGGATCCTTGGGCTCTCGCATGGGATGGAAAGTACCTGTGGGCTTTGTATAGGACAAGTGAAACCTGGAATGATCCCAAGATATATCAGATGGAAATATTGGACGATGCACTCGAAGTGAACATAGCGCGAAACTGAGAAAGTTGCGAGGCAGGCAACCCACAGCCGAGACCCTCGAAAAATCAATTTGGGAAAAATACGAGCCGAGTGTTTTTCAGTTAAATCGCTGTTATCTGTCCCGAACGAAGTGAGAGCGCAGCGGGGCGAGGAGCGGAACGAAGTGAGCACCGCAGAGTTCCAGAGGTCGCCGAAAAGTTTTTATAGAATAAGAAGATAGTTTATACCATGAAGTCAAAAAGAGGTTATTTGATACTGCTATTATCTGTCATATTAGTCATCTTTATTAGTGGTTGTGTTCAACAAGAATCGGAAATACCCCTTTCAGTACCGGAAGAAATTGTTGAAGAAGCTACTGAAATACAGGAAGAATCACCACCAATAGAAGGAGAAGCCAATAATTTAACTGGCATAACTCCACCCCAACAAACAGCTCCACAAACTACCGAGCAAATGAATCAAACTTCTGAAATTAAAGAAGTCATTCCAGAAATAATTAAACCTCAATTCGATCAAGTCTGGGAGGACCGCATCGATGCAGCAATGGCGTCTTCGTACTGTCCACCGGTGCAGAAAATAACCTATCCAGATGGTTATTATACAGGTCCATTAACAGACACGCATCTACACATACCTGAGATACCTGATTGGTCAGCTGATGAAGAGCCCAGTGCTGATGTCCTCGAAGGGAGGTTTGGCGGCCCTCAAGCACTTCTTGGCTGGAATGTCAAGATGAGCGAGATTGCCTGCACATTGAAGCACGAAGGCACGCACAAAAATTTCGCCTTCTTTCCCATGTATGAAGAAATACCCGAACAAATGCTGTACATCTGGAAACAAACCATGGAAATCTATCCCGAACAGTTCACGCCTTTCATCATGCCTCCTGGCGAGGATGATGATCCAAACGGCTATCCAACTGTTGATGCAAAAACGCTGAAATCAATGCTGGCAGTATATCCAGATTTATTTGAAGGCTATGGTGAAATTGGCCTGTATGAGCGTGAAGGTGGTGCAGATGAACTTCCTCCTGATTCGAAAAGGCTTCAGGATATTTATCCGATCATACGACAGCATAATTTGGTGGTATATTTCCATCTCGGTGATGGACATAAAGATAATTTTGAAAAAGTGTTGAAGCAATATCCCGATATTACATTTATTTGGCATGGGGATCAGCTATCCATAAGTGAAGTTGAAGATGTCCTCAGTAAACATCCTAATGCTTATTATGGTGTTGATGCTTTCTGGGGCAATGATCAAAATCTCTTCCATATGTTTGTGGGCAAGAGTAAAGAAGCGTATTTAAATGAACTGGATGCAAAATTTAACAAGGTGCTGGGTGTTGCGGTGAGCGACTGGAAATCTGCTATCGAACGACATCCTGATCAGTTTATCTGGGGAATTGATAGGGGAGATGCCGTGTGGAATTATGACCTCGATGTTGGACAGGCGCAGGTGGAACTTGCCAGAGCTTTCATCGGAAAACTTAATCCAGCAGTACAAGAAAAGTTTGCCTATAAAAATGCTGAGAGATTGATCGCGGGACAGTAATTGAATGGCGACCTCTGGAATTACAGATAACGTATGCGATTTAACGAAGTTGATTTTTCAGAGCTGAAAAAATTGAGGCAACCCACAATTTTTTCCTCGAAAAATCAATTTGGGAAAAACACGAGCCGAGTGTTTTTCCGTTAAATCGCTGTTTCTCGACCCGAACGGAATTTTTAGTCCCGCAGGACATAAAAATGGAGTGAGAGCGCAGCGGGGCAAGCACCGCAGTGCGCAGAGTTTTTTCAGCGCTGAGATGCGAAGAAAAACAGCGATTTTTCTTGCACGCCAGAAACTTTGTTTCTGAGCGAGTTAGGGGCTACCGTAGTTTTTTAATGAATCATCAATCAATTACTGCGAAGCAGACATTAGTTTAGTCGTTCGTCGTGGGGGAATTCCGTAGTCTCGTAAGTAGTAGAGAGTTTGGTTTAAGTTTTAGGGGGCGAGAAAACGGTTTTAGATGTTAACATTTATAAACAAATGTTTATATTTGCACGTTCTGGGGTGATTTTACTATGGCAACAAAGAATATTACTCTAAAAGTGGACTCAGAACTCTATGATAAGTATAGAGAGCATTGTAAGAAGGAAGGCTGGGTAGTCTCTAGGCAATTTGAAAAACTGATGGAAAAACACATTAAAAATGGCAGAAGTGAACTATAAAAATATGGAAATAACCAAAGATTATTATGGCATCCTTCATGAAAGCATTAAAGATGCTAAAGAATATGAAATGTTATTGAAGTACTTGCCGGAGTTCTATCGTATATTGTGTAATATAATCTCGAATAAAAAGACTGGTTGGTATACAAGAATTTTAGTGGATTGTGCGTTGTCTTATCTTGTCTTAGAGAAAGATGTTCTACCTGATAAAAAAAGTAAAAAAGGCTATTTGGATGACTTATTTCTTTTTTCATACATCTTAAAAGAGATAAGGGATAAGATATCCAAAAATATAATTCTTGACAATCTTTACGGTGTAAATCTTGAAGTGAAGGACGAAAAGATTTTTGATCTGATTTACGATGTATACTCTAGATGTTGCGATATTCTTGAAGGAAAAGAAGAGGAAGTATTGGAGATGGTGGGCATTTCAAAATTTAGTGCTTTAGATTTATTATGCGCAAATGATAGAGCAGCTCAGCTAACGAGAGGAAAGAAAAAGCTTAAGCTTCTGTACGCTATGGCAGCTGTTATAATTAAAGAGAAGATGATACATGGTGAACTAGATACGTCTGGGTTTGGCAGAAGTATCTCCTCAAAAAGGTTCAAAGAGTATATCATAAACCACCCGGAGTATGGGGAAATAAAAAGATACGGAGCGTTCTTGTCAAATGACTAATAAAGCCTACAGTGACATGCTGAAGACAATATTCAGTGAAGAATACAACGGCCATTATTCTGACATATTAGCCCATATACCCTCTTTTTTTGATTTACTGCAGAAAGTTTACCGATACCAAGATTTAGATTGGAGAATGAGATTTAAAATAAACTGTTGCTTTAGTTATTTTGCTGCGCCTGAGGACATATTTCCCGATGATAATTTGAGAGAAGGTTATATTGATGACTTGTATATCTGTGCTTATGTTTTAAATGATCTCTTGGATGAGAATCCAGAATTTATTAGAGCCAACTGGGAAGGGAAAGAAATAATTGACCGATTGGTTAAAGAGGTGTTAGGTAAAACTTCTAGAATATTGGGAGATAAGGCGAAGGACATTTTAGCGATGGTTGGATTGATTAAATTTAATGAGGTATGCCAAAACGAAAATGTTGTCTGTGAATCTTCAGATATAACTATAAAAATCGAAAGGCTTGATTATAATATCCAAGAACTAACCTCATTAATAAAAACCATCTTTATCGCTCAAGGAAAGAGATTACATATAAGAAAGTTTGGGGACCTGGTGAAGTTATTCACCGATAATCAATGGCAGAAAGTGATAAAGATATTAGAGGAACTGGAGATACACGAATCAAAATATGATAATCAACATGAACTTAAATTAGAAGAAATCAAGAGAAAAGTACTTTTAGACATTGATGAAAGCATTATGGCGGACCTAAAATGAAAAGCTTACGTGATTACGAGTGGGAAACAAGATACAGCAGCGCAACGCATAATTTAATAAAAGATTTTTTTATTCCTGCGCTTTCTCAATCCAGATTTTATTATAGGATTGCAGGATATTTTTCATCTACAGCGATAGCTGCTGCTTTTAGGGGAATAAGCGCATTCGTCGAAAATGGAGAAAAAATGATGCTCATTATCGGGAGTGAACTCTCCGAGGAAGATATTGACGCGATTAATAATGGGATTAAAAGGATGGGTGATATCCTCAATAAGAAGTGGGAAGAATGCGTAAAAGAATTTGAGAAGGATGTAATCCGAAAACGATTTGAACTATTAGCATGGTTAGTTGCGAATAATAAGATTGATATTAAGATTGGTGTGAATAAGGATTCGAATGGACGACTAATCCCATCAACACAATCTCTTTTTCATGAGAAAATGCTCATTTTTGAGGACTACAACGGCAATATGATACAGCTCGACGGGTCAATCAACGAGACTTGGAAGGCATGGAGAAAAAATAGGGAATCATTCTGCGTACACAAAAGCTGGGTTGAAGGTAACGAGGTTTTTGTAAAAACCGCTAAAGAAGAGTTTGATAAGGTGTGGAACAATTTGGATAAGAGCTGTACAGTTATGGATTTGCCAGAGGCTATCGAGAAGAAGATAATCTCAATAAAACCAAAAATAAGACCCAACATCGATGATGAGATTGATTTTGAAATAGAGATAGAAGAGTCTCCAAAAGAAAAAGAGAGGGAACTAAGGAAATATCAGAAAGAAGCGATAGAGGCATGGGTAAATAGCGGTTACAAAGGGATTTTGGAGATGGCTACCGGCACAGGAAAGACATTTACTGCCCTAAAAGCCATAAAACAGTTGGATTTGAAATCAAAGATATTGATTATAGGTGTTCCGCAAACGGAGCTGGCGACACAATGGGCAGATGAATGTGATGATGTTCTCTTTGATGTCAAGAAGAGGATAGTATTATGCTATTATGGTACGGATTGGAAATCAAATATTTCTAGAGAAATCCGTCAATCAAAAAGAGAAAGTTGTTTATGCATAATAATTGTTGTGTTGGATACTATGAGAAGCAAATTATTCCTAGAGAAAGTCCGCCCTCTATTTGAACAGACTTACCTAATTATAGATGAAGTTCATGAAATTGGTTCAACAGAAAACAAAAAAATACTTGACAAAACTACATCTATAAATTTCCGTTTGGGTCTAAGCGCGACGCCTGAAAGGGCGTGGGATGAAGATGGAAATTCTGCCATCAGAGAATATTTTGGAGGGGGACCTGTGTTTATCTGGGACCTGCCAAAGGCAATAAATCCTCCAAAGGGCTATGAGAGATGTTTATCATCATATAAGTACTACCTCCATGATTCCAATTTTACTGGGGAGGAGCTTACGGAGTATGAAGATTTGTCAGGAAAAATCCGGAGAAAATTGGGTATTTTAACTAAAGGGGGCAAAGTCCCAATGAAAAATATTGAGAACGAACCCTCACTAAAAATTCTTCGGAATCAAAGAGCAGCAATTGTAAAAAGATGCAAAGATAAATATCGTGTTTTGCAAAAAATATTGGGTGAACATCACAGCTCCCTCAAGAAATGTCTTATATATTGTAATGACGAGAAGCACATGGATGAAGTTGCTAAGATTGTCATGAGGAATGGATTCAATTGCAGAAAGTTTTATGGGGTGATAGATAAAGAAGAAAGGGAAAAGATATTCAAGTCATTCGAGGAGGATGATGTACAGTTTCTTGTTGCAATAAAATGTCTTGATCAAGGCATCGATTTGCCAATATGTAATTCTGCGATAATTTTAGCTAGCTCTCAGAATCCAAGAGAATATGTACAAAGGAGGGGAAGAATCCTGCGTCTTCACAAAGACAAAGAGTATGCCATAGTACATGATGTCATTGTTCTTCCATATCCTATCGAGAACTTAAGTTCGGGCGAGAAGAAGCTTGAAGATTTTGAAGCTAGACTTCTTGACAGTCAGTTAAAAAGGATAAAGATTTTTACAGAGAATTCCATGAATCGGGGAGAAAACTATTTAAAGATATTGGGGTATGGCGACTTAATAGTAAAAGCTTTGAGGAGCTAAAATGGACGCAGAGATAAAATATGTAATGAACAAAGTCTTTACGGTAGAAGAAGCTAGGATAGTAGAAAGTATGTTAGAAATCGTGAGAAAAGATATGTCTGAAAGCAACAGCATGAAAAGAATAAATCAAATTGACTCAATCCTGATGGAGAATGCCAAATGATTGATTTTAAATTATCGCAAATAAAGTTATTCAATTTTGCGTGTTATTTTGGCGAGCAAGTTATCGATTTCAGGACTGGTTCTAATAATAATATATTCCTCTTTAAATTGCCAAATGGATACGGCAAGACTAGTTTATTTCACGCGATTAAGTGGGGTTTTTATGGAGAACACATCGAATACTTCAAAGATTCCGACAAGGTGAGAGTGAGGGACTTTCTCAACGATAACTTAGACCACTCCAAAGATATATTTTTTGTAGAAATAGCTTTTGAATTCGGGAAAGAAGTGTATCGGCTTAAAAGGACTTACCAAGAGAGCGTGAGGAAATCATCTATTTTAAAACTTACCAAGAATGGGAGAGAAATTTCCGATGAGGAATCAGCACAAGAAGAGCTTGACCAGATAATGCCAAGAAATTTCGCAGACTTTTTTATGTTTGATGGTGAGCAATTGAGCAGGTTTACGACAGCACAGAAAGAAATACATTACCAAGAAAGCATACACCAACTGCTAGGATTGAAACAATTAAGGGTTCTCAGAGATGATTTAAAGATTCTACAAGGCAGATATGATCGGAAACTTACACAGCTCAATACGACAAACAGTGAAGTAGAGACGTTGAAAAAAGAAATTGAGGGTATAATTAGGGAGATAGAAAATTGTAATGTTAAGATTTCTAACTATGATGATGAAATTGCAAGAAACGAAGAAGTGAGGGAAGGATTACAGGATCAACTATTGAAATTCAAGAACCTTCCGAAAGTATTTGATGAGCTTAAGAAAGTAACAGATAGGCTGAGGAAGTTGGACCCAGAAATAAACACACTCAAGAATGACCTTGCTTTGCATTCTGAAAACCTATTCGTTTTATTTATAAAGAAAGATATGGGGGACTTGATTCAACAAAATAGCGAAAGGATAAATGACTTGAATGAAGTCTGCGGGCTTACCGATACGCAAGCTGAGACACAGTCTGCCAAAGAGGAGATTTTGAGGAAAAGTATACCTAAATGTGATGTTTGCGGCCATCTCTTAAACAACGAAGAAACCAAAAAGTTACGCGAAGAACAGCAAAAATTAAAAGAATCTCTTAAGCTTTTTATGGTCAACAGGAAGGAGAGAGACGAGCTGAAAAAGGAGAATGATTTTTTACAAGGTTTTTTACAGTTAATAGGGACTTTCGATTTTCAGAAAGGATTAGATGATTTAGATGAAAAAATACAGGAGTCTGAGGGATCGGAGAAAAAGAAAAGGGAGTTGGAAAAGACTGGCCAAATGAAAGAGTATGGGGACTTAGCACGAATACAGCAAGAAATAAGCTCTTTACAAGAAGAAAATACTACAAAGCGTAATCAAATAGGTGTTCTAAGGCAAAAAATAAAATTATATGAAAAGAGCAAGGACGAAGCAATAAGGGGAATAAAGATGTTAGGTCACGATGACAAGATGACTCAGAGGACTACTGCGTTAAGTTCTTACATTTCAGAGCTACAATCAAAGCTTGATAAAGCATTGGAAATAGGAACACAATCCAAAAGAGAGAGTATAATAAAGAAATCAAATGAGCTGTTCCTAAAGATTACGAATAAACCTGATGAATACAAAGGGCTGGAATTTGAAAATGATACTAGTTATGCATTCGTGATAAAGACCAAAGAGGGTAAATCAGTAATCTTGCCGTCAAAAGGTGAAAAACAAGTCTTGGCAATGAGCTTCTTGTTGGGTCTGAACCAATATACCGGAAGGAACAATGTGATTCTTATGGATACTCCCGTCGCAACACTTGATGATGTACACAGTGCAGGCATAGGCAAAGCATTGGCGGAATTGAAGAACCAGGTCATTTTCCTAGCCCAACCTCAAGAACTGGTGGGTAATATCTATTCAAATATAAAATCCGCAATAGTAAAAGAATTTATCGTTGAAAGAGAAAACAACAAATCGATTATCAAAGAGGTCAAAAATGGTTGAAGTTGAAAAACATCTTGCAGCCGGAAACATAAAATTCAGGACTGCTTTCAGAGAGTCAGTGTATTTTAGGATGAGAGACCAAGATAGAACAGGACTCTTCTCTAATCTCCCTAAGATATTTTATACTGCGTTCGCTATAGGGTATCACTTCAACAAGAAGACGCCAATAGCTAGCAAATCAATTAATCATATAAATTTAGTCAGTTTGGACAGGAGCGTAACAGAACTCATGGTTAGGTTGGTTCTTAAGAAGAGTCCTAAATTAGAAGATTCCAAAGACCTATGGCGTGAGGTAGAGCAATACGCCGAATACGGTATTCAAGTTCTTTTCGATGTTTGGAAAGAAAAAGGTATTATGGACGTCGATGTTATTCTAGAAAAATAAATTACATCCTATTTCCGTTAGCGATTTTGGTGATATAAGTTACCCCATACAGGCCGGCAAGGATTCTGAGGGGGATTTTGTTGCCAGGAATTTTATTTTTATTAAATTTTATGTATTCTTTATGCTTGCGGTTCAGGTTTTCTAAAAAAACACCCTTATACTGATTTTGAGGGAAATATTTATCCACTATGCTCTTTATTCTCCTAAGGGAATCTCTTGGCGTTAAAAAATGTTTATCACTATCCACTATACAATATTGCTCTTGGAACTTCTTTCTCGAAGGGATTGTTTTATCGAATGTTTCTCTGATTTCTTGGATAAAACCATCCACTTTTGATGCGTCCTGGGCGGTGTTTAGTATAGCCATTATGCTTTTTATAGATGGTGATGCCTTTTTCATACTATCTTTTCCGGTGGCGTGGTGTATGCTTGTATTCCACACCACTTTTCCACCATTATCTTTTGGAAAGTTGTTGTCCAATTCCACCCTAAAATTTAAAGTTTTTAAATCAGGGACAATCTCACAAAAATTTGACAAAGGATGCTTGGACCTAGGTTTCTTTTTGGGAGGTGGGTTCTCACGCAAATTGTTGAAACTGTATGGTATTTCTGCATTTCTTTTAAGAATGCGACAGACTCTTAAATTTTCTTTTTTTATTATTGCTTTCGCAAAAGCGTAAGCTAACTTCGGACAAACAGCATTCCCGACTAACTTATATTTGGTAGCTTCATCTTTACCATAAAACAGGTAAGTAATAGGAAACGACATGATACTAGCTACTTCTCTTATGGTTGGGGCCCTAAATATTCCTGGTTTTCCGTTTGAGAATATCATGGCCTCTCTGGCAATGATTGATCTTGTCGCCATAATTGTCCTAGAAGGCCGTGACTCGTCTTCAGGAAAAGGCATCTTTCCATAATATCTTGCCTGCTGTTTTTTCATCTTTGCTTCTTCCCATTCAAAAGGAGGAATCTCAGTATCATAAAAATGGTCGGTAAGACAATTTTCTTTTATCTTGAAATCATACAAGGGATCGGTTATCTCTCCATTCTTGATTCTAAAAGCATTCAATACCCTACCTAGACTTATCCAGTCAGCATCCAAATTCAATCTTTCAGGTTCAGGAAATTCGCCTGTGACAAATCTTTCTCTTTTTTGCGGAACACCATAATAAACTGAATTGTGAATTTTTGCTTCAGAAGTGTCTATCTCTATCGCAATGTCAGCTTCACGTTTAGATATCCCCAATTTATGAAGATGTTTGTTGCTGATACCCAAATCTTTAAATGAATACCTGTCTGAGATGTATTTTCTTGAATTTGGAACATTTTCCATCAACCAATATTTTAATTTGGAAGAATGCTTATGCTTTTTTACGGCAACTATCTGCAGGAACTTAGTTATTAGTTCAATACCTTTTGTTTTATCTGCTTTACCTGCTTTATTTGAAGGAGAAAAATTGACACAGGGGGGCGAACCAATTATTACATCCACATCTGGGATGATTTCATCAATTCTTTCTACATCTATAGATAAGATGTCCCCATCTACGGGTTGCTGAGATTCAGGATGGTTAAGCTTATGTGTCTTTCGTGCAGGTTCCCAATTATCCAAGGCAAATACAATCTCAAGACCTGCCTGCCTAAATCCTTCTGAAAATCCCCCAGCACCACAAAAAAAATCTGCGACAGTTAGCCTCTTGTTCATTCTAAACCTCTTTTTTAAAGTTGATCGTATGAATACTCACGATCAAACAAAAGACTTATATAAATCTTCCGCCTAAACAATTTTATGGTAGACAGGTTCAACAAAGAGGTAAGAAGCAGAATAATGTCAAAGATTAAAGGTAAGAATACTCGCCCAGAACTTTTACTAAGAAAAGCGCTGTTTAAGTTAGGTTATAGATATGGCCTAAACCATCGATTCAAAGAGTTAAATTTTAAACCTGATTTAGTGATGGTATCGCGTAAGACTTGTATATTTATTGACGGTTGTTTTTGGCATAAGTGTCCTAATTGTTATAAACATCCAAAATCAAATAAGAAATATTGGTTGCCAAAAATTAAAAGAAATGCTGAAAGAGATAAAGAACAGAATAGGTATCTTAAAAAGAACGGCTGGAAAGTTGTTAGGATATGGGAACACGAATTAAAGAACGATATTAGCAAAAGCATTAAAAAGATTGAGAGAATTATAACCAAAAAATAATCTACCCTTTTGATTACTATTTTTCTCTTTGTTCTTCCGCTTTAAACACCTCAGCAGACCTTGACCGCATAGACCTATCTTTATTTTTTAATATTGATTCCGTGATTCTTGTGTTTTCTCTTCGTGAAATTTTAGCCGTATCAATTAGCCGTGCCCTATCTTTGAGGAAATCGCCAAAACCAGGGTATGATATCTCTTGAGGGACATTAATTTTTCCAGAATCAAAGATTTCTGTATTTATCCAGCCTTCAGGATTAGTGGGGTATATTGTTGAGAAAATAATGAATCCAGGCAGTTTTCCATAAATGTGAACTAATTCTTTGTTGTAATAAATAGTTCCATCTATGCCCCTAAGAGTATAGAATTGAAATTTATTTGGAAGATTATCATTATGATTGACTATATAATCTAAGAAAAATAGATGTATCCTGTATTCACCAATATCTGTTTTATTGCCTAAAAGATAGTCTCTCCAAATACTCTCAGCATGTCTCAGGGGTGATTTCCAATTTGGATTATTTTTTTCAAAGTTATCTATATTATCAGCCAAAATCCTCCAATTTACTGAAACTATGAATCTCTTGAGGTTGGAATTGTACTCAAATGATTCCTGCTTTTTGTTCATATGCGGATAGAAAAAATTATTTGCAAAGTAGGATTCATATTTAGAAAAAGTGATTTCGCAATCAGAACAAAGAAAGAATTTTTTTATTCCATCTTGAATTCTTTTTTCTGGATTTATGGCTTGCCTCAAGAATCCAGTCGCTGATGTCTCCTTAATCCAATTCGTGACAAACTTAGGGATAAAATGACTTTGTCTCAATTTTTTTTCTAGACCACACAATCGACAAGTTGCTTTCATATTTTATGTTAAGAATTTCAGTTTATTATAAAACTTCTTTGTATAATCATAAATTTTTATCGTAGTTACGGAATTCCCCTCCTAGTTAGATTCATTAAAAAATTTGGGAGAGCGTTAGCGAACTGTTAAACACCATGTTAGACGCAGTGAGTTATTGCGAAGTTTTTATTCGCTTTCCGTTTTAGGTTTAACGAAGGTAGCCCCGTAAAGACTTCTCAGTTTACTTTTTGAAGTTGTGCAGTTTTATCGTCGACAAAAAGCGCTGAAAAAATTTTGAGAAACATGTATTAAGCGTAGTTTTATTACGCTTAATACTGTAATATACCATAAAATGCGTAATTTTATATATTTGGTAGGTTTTCTCATATTTTATGAACAAGGAACATTACACGGAAACTGAAATCGAGACTATTGTTGTTCAAGAGTGCAAGCTCAAGGGGTATTCACAAAAGACGATAGATACTTATCTGCACCACATTAAGAAATTTGTATCCTCTGGAAAAACACCAAGAGAATTCCTTCTTGGATTAATAGCGAAAGATAATTCTGATGAAACAGTTAGATCTGCAGGTTTTGCAATTAAATTCTACCTTAATACAATCAAAAAGGACAGCTCAGAAATCCAAGATATTCTGAACAATCTACCAAATATCAAAAGAGAGAAGAAACTTCCAGTAATACTTTCAAAAGAAGAAATTGAAAGGCTTATCTCATCTACAAAAAATATGAATCATAGGCTGATTATTCAAGTAGGATATTCAGCAGGCCTGCGAATCAGCGAGATAATAAGCCTTAATTGGAAGGATATTGATTTTGACAGAAATTTAATTCATTTGAAAAGAGCAAAAGGCAAAAAAGACAGAATTGTCATGCTCTCTTTGAAAGTAAAAGAGAACTTAATTAATTTAACCTCAAATAAGCAAGGCTATGTTTTCTTAACTAATAGAAATGGAAAATACACTCAAAGAACAATACAGAAAATCATTGAGAACGCTGCCATAAACGCAAGCATAAGAAAGAGGATAACCCCTCACACATTAAGACATTCTTTTGCAACGCACCTTTTAGAAAATGGCACAGATATTAGATATATCCGCGATTTACTAGGTCATTCAGATATAAGCACAACATTAATCTATACGAGAGTATCCAATAAAGATATTCGTAACATTAAAAGTCCGATGGATGATTAATCAATTTTTTGGCGAATATGCTATAGTTTCATAAACCTAAGATAAGTTTGATGTTGCCTCTTAAAGCACATTTGATAGAGGCACGGCATTCATCCCACAAATATGCTCAGAAATCAAATATTTCTGGCACTTAAAAATCTTCGATTTTTATTGAATTTGTGGGTATTCTATCTACGATTTTATAATAATTCGCAGGGAAATCACGCGCAATGTTCTTTCATCTTCAACTGTAACGCCAGATCTTCTAGTTTTTCTAGTGAATATTTTATGCTGTCAAACTTGCGTCTTACTTGTGTGTTTCTAAAGTCAAAAAGCATGAGTTCTTCATAGATTGCTGTGACTACTTCTTTAATCTCAAGTGCTGTTTTCTTGTCTCCTTGTATGACACTGTTTACTGCTTTGCGCACTAATTCACCAACAGTATCACAAAGTCCTGAAAGGTATGTTTCTGCATCCATGCCAAGTTCGCTTGCTGAAGGAATGCGTTTTTCTGTAAGATAATAGTAGTAGCATTGTGCTTCTGCATGTTCTTCTAATGCTTCTGAATAAGTGCCTGTAATCAATAGTGTTGGTTCTTTTGCACAATCATTTTTAAGTGCGTCCAATATCTTTTTCGCATCACTTAATTGTTTTTTTGCAGTGCTTAATTCATTGCGGTGCATTGAATAAATTGCGCCTTTGCTCAGTTTGAGCGCGTCTCTGCTTGTTTTTATGACACGCTCTCGTAGTGCATCATAGTCTTCTACTTGCTTGCGTAATGCTGCAAATGCATTTTTATCAATCATAAAAGCAAATAACTGGTGAAAGGTTTTAAACATTTGGGTTGGAAAAGTATTTCTTTTCTTGTTTAGCGTAAACCAAGTTCTTTGGCGCGTTCGTTTGCTACTTTGTTAATCTGGTAATCCCCACTTTCCCCGCTGGTTTTGTCTTGTACTTCTTTTACCAATTCAATGTTCTTTGTTATTCCAATCAATGCAAGTACTGTTCTTTCCACATCTCTATAAATAAAAGAGTAAGAATCTATTGGGTTATAATCACAAAGTTTTTGTGTAAGTTGTGCAAGTCTTTTGTCTAGCTCTTCACGATCCATGTTATACAAAGTCTTTCCTTTTGTGTTAATCAAAGGAACTATGATATCAGCTCCATTAGGAATATTATTCACATAACCAATTCTTTCAATTTGTAGTGTTTGAGAACAAATCCTGTCAAGTGATTTAAACAGCACATTACTGGTCCATTCTAAGTCACTAATCCTGATTAGTGCTGCTCCTACAACAAAACAATCTTTGGCCAAATCACTATCCTTGAATGGTGTGCTCATGTATTGCTCAACAATTTTTTCAAAATATTCTTCATCATAGGGCATTAGTTCTACTGCTATCTTGCCAACAGCAGATGATCCTACAATGCCTAAACCTTCTGAAACATAAACAGTTGATTCGCGGTTGAATTTTTCAACCAATCCTTTCATGAAATCAAGATCATTCTTTACTTTGCTAAGAAGATCACCTATTTCTTTGTAGGCTCTAGTATCAGCTTTTTTGCAAGATTCATCTCCCAAATTATAAGTAACAGGATATTTTATTCCTTCACTATAAAGAAGAGTGCGTAAATGACTAGACAGTTTTTCTGGAGATTGAAGAATAGTGCGTGCCTGAGACTTGGGATTTTCTTGTGCATAAACCAAACTAGGTGAAAATACCGCAGGAGCTAAGAAACCACCATAAGCTAATAAACCAGAAAAGGGAGCACAAACAGCATACCTTAGAATGCGTGTTACTAGGTCTCCTTTCACTGGAAGTAAATGTCTGTCTGTCATGAATAGTATATATCAACGAAATTTATAAAGTTTGCTCAGAAAGAGAACGTTAAATCTTAGCTAATCAGTATCGCCACTTTTCCTGGCAGCGCATTGCGTGCTTTTGGTTCTGTGCTTTTTTGTGCTTTCACAACAGTCACAACACAACTATATTTTTTAGTCAATAATCCTTTTGCAGCTTTAATAATTTTAATCTCAGCTTTTTGTCCAGCAATAAAGGTAGGCACTATTCCTGGCTCTTTTACAAGCTTTGCAATCATCTTTACTATAAACTCTCCATGCTTTCGCAAGTCTGTCTGCATGATTACTTTGACGAGCTCTCCAGGATTTTTTACTGTTTCAAATTGTTTTTTGAATTCAGAAAAAAAGTCATACTTCCATTGTTCTGCAACAAAAAGTGTGATCTCAACTGGTTTCTTGCCTATTAAAACAAGTACATCAGCAATGTCTGAATTTGTTTTTTCAACTAACCAATCTTCATATTCTATTTCCGGTTTTATCTTGCTCTCTTTATATGCAGGCCATTTCTGCATACTTGCAAATGGTTTTCCACCTAATTGCTCCCAAAGCTCCTCAGCAGTATGTGGTACAAATGGACACAAAAGAAGTGCATATTTTTCAAGTATTGTTCGTGGAATTTGTTCTTTTTTTTCAAGATGATTTGCAAACTCCATTAGTAAAATGATTGCTTTATTTAGCTCAAATACTTCAAGTAATTGAGTAACATTCTTTACAAGACCCTGCATTCTGCTTTCAAGAGCTTTATCTTTTATCTCTGAAACATGTTCCGCCAGAGAACTTATGCGTTGCAAAAACCTGTGTGAGCCATTTGCTCCTTCGTCGCTCCATTCTATGTCTTTGTCTGGGCTTGCAACAAATAGTAAAAACAATCTAACAGTATCAATTCCATAAGTTTTTTCCATATCCTCTTGGCTTATTGCATTGCCTTCGCTCTTGCTCATTCGCTTTCCATTTTTGCGAACAACACCCTGATTAAAGAGTGCACTAAATGGTTCTCCAAAAGACAGCATACCTAAGTCTCGCAATACTTTAGTAAAGAATCTGGCATAAAGCAAGTGCATGACTGCATGTTCTGCTCCGCCAATATACTGGTCTACTGGCAACCAGTGTTTCACAAGCTCTGCATCAAATCCTGCTTTTTTGTATTTAGGCGAACAATATCTCAAATAATACCATGAGCTATCAACAAAAGTATCCATAGTGTCAGTTTCGCGTTTTGCTGGATTTTTGCATTTCGGACACTTAGTATTTACGAACTCAGAAGTATTCGCAAGAGGATTTCCTTGTCCTGTAAATTCTGCTTTTTCTGGAAGCAAAATAGGCAGCTTTTTTTCTGGCACAGGTACAATTCCACAAGCATCACAATACACTATTGGTATTGGTGTTCCCCAATATCTTTGTCTAGAGATAAGCCAGTCTCTAATTTTGTAGTTAACTTTTTTGCCACCTTTGCCTTTTGATTGCAGTGCCTGAGTAATCTTTTCTCTTGCTTTTTCACTAGTAATTCCAGAAAACTCTTGTGAATTAATTAGCATGCCATCAACTATGTAAGGCAGCAAAGTCTCTTCTGAAAGTGATTTCACGCTTTGTATAATTGGAATACCATATTTTTTAGCAAACGCATAGTCTCGTGTGTCATGCGCTGGTACAGCCATGACTGCTCCGGTTCCATACTCCATAAGAACAAAGTTTGCAACATAAACTGGAATTTCTTTTCCAGTAAAAGGATGAATAACATGCACTCCTGTAAACATTCCTTGCTTTTCTTTGTCTTCTGCTGCTCTGCTAAACTTATCTTCTGCAGAAACTTTTGTTGCAAATGCACGCAACTCTTTTTCTTGGCTTGTGCCTGTAACAAGTTCTGCAATAAGTGGATGTTCTGGTGCAATAACAATAAATGTGCATCCGAATAAGGTATCTGCGCGCGTAGTAAATACAGGAATATTTTTGTCACTTCCCTCTACTGCAAACTGAATTAATGTCCCCTCACTTCTTCCTATCCAGTTCTTCTGCATGAGCTTGATTCTTTCTGGCCAATTCAAAGCTTCAACATCATGCAATAATTCATCTGCGTATTGTGTTATTTTGAAAAACCATTGTTCCAATTCTTTGACAACAACTGGTGTGTGGCATCTCCAGCAACCTCCTTCTTCTACTTGTTCATTTGCAAGCACTGTTGCACATTTACTACACCAGTTTATAGGTGCTTTTTTCTTGTACGTCAATCCTTTTTCAAAAAACTTAAGAAAAAAATATTGATTCCATTTATAGTATTCTGGATAACACGTAGCAATGGTTCTATCCCAATCATAACTAAGACCAACGCGTTTCAAGCTCGCTGTTAAGCTTGCTATTGCATCTTCTGTGTACTTTTTAGGAGGTATATTATTCTTGATTGCTGCATTTTCAGCAGGCAAACCAAATGCATCAAAACCCATTGGATACAAAACATTAAATCCTTTCATGCGTTTGTAACGAGCAATAACATCACCAATGCTATAATTACGCACATGCCCCATATGCAAGCCATAAGCTGAGGGGTATGGAAACATTTCTAGATTGTAAAATTTAGGTTTTTTGCTCTTATTCTTAGTTGCAAATATACCTACTTCAGCCCACTTCTTCTGCCATTTTGCTGCAATGGTTTTTTGATCAATCATACAGTCTCTTTCTTAGAATGAGTTTTTAAAGGTTTTGAAGTACCTTTTTCAAAATATGGTAACGCCGGGGCAGGGACTTTCAGTTTCCGGTTGAGCATTCCGAAAAGCTTTTGAACCCTGAGATCCTTACGGACCCGTATGCTCAGTACGGCTGGATAACCAGGTTACCAGACCCCGTCGTCATTCTTTTTTTTGATTCTTTTATTTAAGTGCATTTGCTAGAAAATCCCGCAAAGTTTACGGGAGATTCGTAAGGATTCCGAAAGAAATGCAAGGTTTACGGAAAAACAACATTTTTTCGAAAGATTTACGGAAAAAGCGGAAAGAAGTTCTCAAAATCCCTTATTTTTCTTCAAAAATACTTTCAGGCCTCTTGCAAACACCGGTTTGCCATTGCGCACAAGATACCTATATGGCAATAAAATCTCCTCTCCTTGTTTGAGTGAAACAGTGATTCCATCTACAAACTGCAATTCTTCTAATCGCTTTCCGTTTGCAATCTTCCAAACTACGCGCACTGCTGTATCTGTGCTCATTTGTTCTTTGCCTAAATTCCTTCTTTTGCCAGAAATATTAAGCTCAATTGCAGTTCTTTCTCTCGGCGGGTCATCGCCTAAGATTCCGCCAAAAATAAATGCACCAAATGTTTTTGCATCAGCCGAAGTAAGTGTCTTTGCTGCGCCAGGATCAAGGATGCAAGTTTCACCTAGCTTCATGGTTCGCACTGACTCTTTTGTTGTGCGCACACCCTTCATCTTGCTTGTGCAGTTGGTGATCAACAAATTCTTTACACCAACATCACGCGCCATTTGTACATATTCTATCTTACACCACTGCCAGAGTTTTGGTTCTAAGTGTTCTATGAGATAGAGAGGCATGACTCTGCTTTTGAACACTTATTTATTAACTTTGACCAAGAGAACTCGCTTCCTATTGCATAGGCAATGTTGCGCAAATCATTTATTCAAACAAAGTTGCTCTCTTTCTCACAGGAAATCCCTATCATCTGATTATTATTCAAAACAAAGAAACTGCTGACACATATCGCAAACAGTTTGAGCTTTTGTGGAAGATTGCATCAGCCTAGTAATGTTTTGTAGGCATTTTTGTTAGTTATGTTATACATCTTTCTTATTTTTTCCTTTCCTTCTGGTGTTTTAGCAAGTTCTCTAATAATTTTTCTGGCATGCACATATTGCGCATTGATAAATTGCGCATGTTTAACTCGCCAATTCTGATGAGTTCTCATGTAACTAATCCAACGATCCATAAAATCAGCATGAGAAGAATCTCGGTTCATAGTTTATACCTTTCTATTAACTTTTTTATTTCTATTATCTCATTTTCATTAATTTTTTCTCCAAAACACTTTCTCATAAAATCAGCATCTTCCATATCTTTTTCTGATTTCAAGTATTCTTCTTTGAAAGCGATATTTGCTTCAGGTGTTGTAAACCAGACATCAAGTTTTGTTTCAGGAATTTTTATTCGCGTTTGTAACTGAAGTAAGTCAAGAGAGTCTTTTGCGAATTTAACTTCCATTTCAGGCAGAGGTTCATCATCAAACGTGTAGCGCAAACTGAGGTGCTGACTTAAATATTCTTCATAAGCAGTTTCAGCAGTATCGGATTGCATGCAGACAAATCCATTTTTAACCAAATCAGCATGAAGTTTAATAAACGTTTCTTTTGAAATTGGTTCAATAATCATATCAATATCTTCTGTTCCTCTTGGTCTGCCGAGTGATATAACTAGAAAACCTGAAACAATAATATACTTCGCATGCTTTTCTAAAACACTGCAAAACTTCTCGCAAAAAACACCAAGTATGGTTTTATCAGAAACTAGTTCGCGCATAAAGAAGGTAAATGAAGAGCAGTTATTAAATCTTGCCAATCATTTTAGGAAAAAGGCATTTAGTTGCACATATTTCCGCAAGATTTTTTAATACAGGCCTCTTCTTCCCAGTCATGAACTGTTTTATTTATTTGAGCTGGCTTAAAGATGGCAAGTATTGGCACACACCTCTTACAAGAAGAAGAAAAGGCAGTCCTATTGATAGTTCTGTTGAAGGTTATTTTGTTTTATTTAAAGAGCAAAATGAAAGTCAAGATAGAGGTGTGCTAATTGGTATGCTTCAAGAAGATTTATTATCAAATAATCCTAACCCCTATGAAGTTATTGAAGCAGCAGCAAGAGATAGTAAGTATTGGAATAGAATTCATGGACCTCCATCTCCTTTAAAAAATCCTGCTCAGGCATTAGTTGTTGGAAAAGGAATGTATTCAGTTGAGCACATTAACCGCAAAGCAACGCTATATGCTGATGAAAAATCAGATGATGATTTTTTAAAACAAGTTGCCACTAAATCAAAATCCCTTGTTGGAATAACTATAAATGATGTTCTTAGGTTGTAATTTAACTCTTCTTAAACTCTGCCACTGTGTCAATCAAGTCAACCTGTCCTATCATCATTGCTCTGCAACAATATCTATCAATTCCTAAACTGTCCAGTGCTTTTTTCTTATCTTCACCTTTGGCGACTTTTGCATTGAACTCTTCCCATAAGTGTCCTATGGGTTTTGCGCAACTCCAGCATCTTATTGGTATTATCATTTAATCACCTGTAGCTCTTTTGTCTCTTCGCTCTTGCTTTTCCATGGCAGTTTGGTTTTCGTGTTTCTTTTCTTCGCACATCTGCAACAAGAAGTAATCTATCATATGCAAGAAATACTGGTTTGAGTGTATTATCAAAGATGCTAAGAGCTCGTGCAATAGCAAGGCGTGCTGCTTCTGCCTGGCCTGCCTGTCCTCCGCCTCTGGTTTTAACATTAATATCAACCTTTTTTGCCACCTCTCCTGCAAGAAGCAATGGTTCTCGTATTTTGTCGCAATACATTTGTGGTCTGACAAAATCAAGGAGTAGTGTGTTGATTCGCACAACTCCATTTCCTGGCATGAGTGTTGCTCGCGCGCAGGCTGTTTTTCGTGATCCTGATACATGTATTGTGTTCATGGTTTCCACCCAAGTGTTTTGCATAATGCTTCTATAGTTAAGTATTTTGTTGTTGTTAATTTATCAAGGTGTGCAAAAGGCAGGCTTATCGCCTTACTGCCTTTAAACTGAACTGGTACTCCAAGATAGCACATGATTCTGCCATATGCTTCTTTTCCCCGTGGTCTTTTGTGAGGAACCATTCCTCTGAACATGCGTCGCAAAAACATATCAGGTCTTTTTGAAACAAATGGCCCTGATTGTGGCTGTCCTAAATCTCGCTTTTGCAGCCAGTATTCTTCTTCTACTGCATTTTTGTTTCCTGTGACTATTGCTTTTTCTGCATTGAGTATTACAAGTGTGTGTCCAAGTAATGCTTGTTTTGCAGCATAGCTTCCCAGTCTTCCTGCAATAAGATTTGTGGCATCTATCACTAGTTGCATGTGTTCACCCAATTATTTTAATGTTTGTTCCTGTTGGATTTTTTTTGATTAACTCTGGAATGCTTAAGCAAGTTCCTTTTGCTGATTCTATTGCGATCCGTGCTTGTCTGCTAAATGAAAATGCTGCTATGCTCAACTTGTGAGCAAGTGTTCCTGCTCCTAAGACTTTTCCTGGCACAACAATAAGATCATTTGCCGTTGTATACCTATTGATACTGCTGAGGTTCACTATTCTTCTTTGTCGCGTAGGTTTTTCTAAGTCTTGTGCTACGCGTTTCCAAATAGGTTTTTGTTCTTTTTTGAGCAGTTGAATAAGCTCTTGCAGTTCTGGATTTGATGGTCCTGTTCGTTTCATTGTTGTTCTCTTGCGAATCTTGCTATCATGCGGGGGAAGGGATTTGAACCCTCGCACCCACTAAGGGACTAGGCCCTCAACCTAGCGCATTTGACCAGGCTCTGCCACCCCCGCATCGGGTTAATTGCTTGCATGTGCCTTGTCTATTGCTTGTTCATATCTTGTGAGGAGTGTCTGAAATGCATCAAGTGCTGTGACAAGGATTTCTTTATGAGTGAGCTGTCCCCATGGTTCAAGGTAAAACCAGATTTTTTCTGGATCGCGTGTTATTGTTACAATATCATTATTTATTCCTTCACAAGCATCTGCAAGGTCTAGTTCTTCTATGAGCTTTTTTTCAATTTTTCCATCTTTAAAGACTTGTGGTGGATACTTATTTTTGAACTTGTCAAAATCTGGATGATTATTATTCACACTGATTGTAGGAACATATTCATACCATGCAAGTCCTGGTGAGTATTTGATATGCGTTGAGCCAGAGCCTAATGTTGCTGTTGCTTGGAATTCTAACTCTTGTCCTTTTAGTAATTTTGTTATGATTGTTTTTGGGTGTGTTGGAATAACTTTTGGGTCTTTGCTTTTTATGTCTTCTGCATAAACTATACCAGGCCCTTTTGCTTTCAAGGTCATTACTAGACTGCATTTACTGCATCCTGCACTTTCGCACGTGCATTCTTCTTTGATATTGTATGATTTTAAGTCTGTTTCTAACACTAAAAGGCCTAGTCTATGAGCAATCATTTCATCATAGATTGCCGAGCTGTTTTTTATGAATTCTACCTCATCAATTGCCATAGTTGGTACATGATCCATGATGCATCTGCGTAGTGTGTTTGCCATTGCTGGAGTGATTCCTTTGAGGAGGAGTTTTACTTTTCCTGTAGGATATTTTTTTATGATTTCTGCACTCATACTCTTCTGCCTCGCTTGCCGCCTTTTTTCTTGCAGCCGCCATGTGGTATTGGCGTGACATCTTCTATAATGCCTATTTTTAATCCCATGCGGGAGAGTGCTCTAACTGCTGCTTGAGCTCCTGGTCCTGGACTTGTTGGACCATTATGCCCTCCTGGTGCGCGTATTCTGACATGAATTGCATTAATTCCTCGTTCTAGTGCAAGTTCTGCTGCTTTTTTTGCTGCAAGCATAGCTGCTGTTGGTGAGCTTTCCATGCGATCTGCTTTAACCATCTGGCCTCCTGATGAAATAGCAACTGTTTCACTGCCTGTAAGATCTGTAATGTGAATAATTGTGTCATTGTAGCTTGAGTAAATATGTGCCATGCCCCAGCGCGTGTCACTTCTCATGCAACACCTTTTTGTGCTGGCTTTGGTGTAGTGTCTGCTTGTGCTGCATCTGTTTTTGTTTGTCTGGCTGGATGAGCTGCATTGGTAAGTACACTTGTACTGACAAATGCAAGGTGTGGTTCTTCACTGACATTTACTATGTAACTTGGTGCGGTTATTTTTTTGTTGCCAATAGTTATGTGTTCATGGACTATGAATTGTCGTGCTTGTGTTGGTGTTTTTGCAAGTCCTTTTTTTAGCACCATTGTTTGCAAGCGTCTATTGAGTATATTTTGAAGATTAAGCCCTAGAACATCATCAAGTCCTCCTCCTGATTGAACTAAGCCAATTCGTGCAAGTCTTGTCATTAGCTGAACTCTTTCTGTGTCTGCTTGTTTTCCTGTTGCTGCAACAAGGTCTTTTGCTTTGTTAGTAAATGCTGTGAGCATGCTTTGTGCTTTCCATATTTCGCGTTTGTTTTTCAGTCCATATTCTTTCACAAGCTTGTTTTCTGAAGTGATTCTATCAGTACGCCATGGCTGGAGCGGGCGTGAGAACTTGCGGCGAATTTTGCGAGGGTCACCCATTTATGTCTTGCCTCCCGAACTCTTTTTTGCTCCTGCGCTTCTTTTGACTCCCATGACTTTTCCTTTGTTTTTTCTGAAATTGCCTCGTGTGCGTTGTCCTCTAACTGGTTGTCCAAGAATGTGTCTTATTCCTTTGTAGCACTTAATTTTTTTCATCAAACGTATATCATTTTCTGTTTGAAAACTTAAATCACCTGTTATAAGGTGTTTGTCACTTCCTGTTTCATAGTCTTTACGTCTGTTGACAAGCCATGCAGGCACTCCTTCATTCAAAGGGTCTTTTAGTGCAGTATCTAATTTTACCACTTCTTGGTCTGTTAGTGTGCCCATTTTTTTGTTTGGATTGATTTTTGTTACTTTGCATAATGCATTTGCATAGCTGACGCCCACTCCTTTTATTTTTTGCATTGCATAAAGCACAGTTTTTTGTCCTGGCAAGTCTGTGTTTGAAACCCTGACAAAGTGTTTTATTACTGGTGTTTCTTCCATCATTGTACTATTGTAATCCTCGTTAATTAATACTCTTTACTCCATTGAAATAAAGCCTTAAAGAATTAAACCTTCTGGTTCAACCCTCACTCGCCCACACTGTGGACTCGGGCTCACTGTACTTGAAAATAAGAGGTGATTTATAAAGATGTGGGTTATTCAACTTTGGCAGGGACAGCAAGTGCAGCCTTTACCCATTTCCGACTATCATCTGCGTGTGCTGATGAAACAATAAATAATTTCGGCACAACTTTTGTATAGAAGAAAAACTGTGTTAAATTTCTTTTTTCAAAGACCTGAATTCTTGCCTCAGCTCATTGAGCCCATATTGCAAATCAATATTGCGTTCATGTAATAAATCAATCATGCACCAAAGAAATACTTGAACAAGGTGTGTTGCCTTCCAAGGCGTGACCAGACCTTGTTCATACATTTTTCAGGTCCATTTATTCGTAAGGCGGCCACCGATAATGTCAAACTGATGTTTTCCAAACCGGTGGCCTTTTCACATGTACTAAATCCACTAATTAGGACTTAGGCGGCCACCGGATATCCTCACTACGGTTCGGGACCCGTTGTCCTCCTTTCGCTTCGCTCAAGGCGGCCACCGGGAATCGAACCCGGGCCTAAGGCGTTCTGTGCTGTGCTCCACAGGCCTCAACGCTACCATTACGCGATGGCCGCCAATATATACTGAAAGTCTAAGATTTTAAAGATTTAAAAGACTTTTGTATATCCTAAGAAACAATAAGTTTCTTGGATGCCAAAAACAAGCGTTGTTTTTGAGCATGCCAAAATCCTTTAACTTACTTTAAAAATTTAAGGATTTTGCGCATTAAAGAAATTATTGTTTGGGGTTTTTATTGATTGTGGCCGCAATAGGTTGAACAACGTTTTTTTGATTCATTCCCAGAACCACAAAATGAGGCAGACTAAATGCAAAAACATATACTAAACTAATCAACCATGCATTATGCACTGTATCTAATCCTATTTTTACAGATAGTGTGTTTGTAAGTCCTGCGATAATATAGATATTTATCAGTGCAAGAATTGGTATAAATAGTTCTGCTATTACTTGTTGCTGGCTGATGCGTTGTACCATGCGCAATACTGCGTCAATAACTGTGCCAAAACTCAGTGCAATAAAAATGATCGCAGGATATAACCACACTCCTTTGAGTGCCAACAAAAATGGTACTAGCACCACTGATAATAAAAAGTTTGCAAGTATGGCAAGTCCTACTCCTGTCCAGTATACTATGCTATCAAGAAAATGTATTAGTGCTGTATGTGTTTGTGTGAGTTGGCTCATAGTCTAATACACTTTTGTGCGAGTTGATTGATGCGTGTTGTGAAATCATGTTCTGGCAACAAGTGTGCAAGTGATTGCTTCAGTGCTGCATGTAGTATTTTTTGATATTCTGGCAGTGATCCAATAAGTGGTGCATGAAAGAATTTTTCTGATAGCGATGTTGTTGATTTATTAGGTATTATGCGTTGCGCATTAGTAAGCGAGTGTCGTGTGCGTAGTTCTTCTGTCATGCTAAGGTGATCTGGCTTGACTACAACAAGACTGCTTTTAGCATTGTTAAGTATACTAAAAGTCTTAAGATTCCGAACATTTAAAAGACTTTTGTATATACCAAAATCCTTTAATTTCTGTTCGAAAGTTAAGGATTTTGAGTATACATCTTGTGCTTCTATACTAAGCCCTGCTAGTGAGTCAAAAATATTGCGCACTTGAACGTGAGTAAACAATTCAGGCATATGCAATAATTGTGCACGGGCTTGTTCTGCAGCCATGATTGGTGGCATGCAATCTACGAGAAGTGTTGATTTTTCTGTATGATTCAATGCTAGCCAAAGTTTTACTGCAGTAGTACTTTTGTCTGTGTCCTCTTTTCCTGCAAGTGCAATAATGTTATTGTTCATGTTCTCCTAGAAGGAGTTTTTCTATGTAGGTAATAAATTCTTTGGTTCTATGAAAGTAGTCTTGGATAATATCTATAGTTAGTTCTACGTGTCCTTCTTCAAGATGTGCTGTCATAGTGACATGACGCCTGTATTCTTGTGTTCTCTCAAATTGTGCTTTGTCTATTCTTCTAAGTAGTTGATAAAAATCTATGTAATTTTGTATAGTTTGGTCTTGTGCATACAGGTTTTTGCACAAGTCTGCTTTCATGCGCGCAAGTGTTGGCACAGCTGTTATCCGGTGTTGTTCTTTAGCGTGACTGAGCAATGAACTCATGGCTTGGTCAAGGCAATTGATTAATCGTTCAATAATGCTTTTGATAACATCAACTGTGCGTGTGTATTTGAGGCTTACAAAAATAAGATGATCTGCCCTTTTTAGTTCTTGTTTTGCATTTTGAAGTGATTCTTTCATTGGTGCGAAGGTTTTTATGATTTAACTAATTTGCAAGTGCAAGTATGGCTTGTGCAAGATCACGATGTTTTTCAAGGGCTTGTTTTGCTGTAGCATGATCTTTGCCTGTTTGCTGCATAACTGCTTGAATGTCTTCTTCTGTGATTTGAACTTCTCTGACTTGTTCTTTGACTATTCCTGTGATTTGATAGTTTTCTTCACCCATCATATTGATTTTTGTGACTGATGGTTGTGTGAAAATAAGGTCTTTGTCTTGGCAGCGTATAATAACTTCAGAAGCTTCAATGTTTTCTTGTTGCATGCCTATCTTTTTCATGGCACGCTGAACATCTCGTGGGTTCATTCCTGGAATCATTAGTATTGCTCCTACTTTATGCTGGTATAAAAAAATGGAGCCCAATGACCAGTACTGCTACTGCAATGCATATTCCTACAATAGTCCATGGTGAGAGCTCTATTTTTGATTTATAGTCTTCAAAGTAGCGTGTGAGTCCTGCTGAGCCCGAAGGCATATTGACGCGGTCTTTTGTCATAGTAATTTGGCTGGGCAAGGATAAGCTGCCTTTTGTGCGCCTTGACACTGATAAGCAGTGTTCATGATGTGACTCATGAGGGGCGTGTTCGCATTCTACTAAGCAGCACTATTGTGCCTTGCATCAGTGAGGGCTATCCGTTTCAACGTTTCCTGTATTATCGTCTGCTGGTTATCTCTGTTGCCTCGCGGAAACATTCTCAGCATTCATGCTTGCAATACAGGCCGTGCCGTTTCTGTGATGGAGCCATCCATTGCTGGATCTGTTTTCAGTCACGCTTTCAGTCAGATTCGCGAAAAAGTTCCGAACACACGTTCAGTCGTCGTTTCGTAAAACCGATTTCGATGGGCAGACTTTCCTCAGCAACGTTTTCACGTCACCGTCAGCGAGCTCCTCACCCAGCCAATACCTAGTAATATAGAAGTGTATTTAAACATTGTGGGGACAAGAAGGGGATTTTTCATTAAACCAAAAATCAATAATGACCACTTATCAGTGACTCTTAATCACCACCTTTATAAACCTCTTACTACTCCTAAGACTATTATCCTAGCGAGGTGCATAATATGTTATGTAACAAGTGCAGTTATGATTGGCAGCCACGAGTAAATACTCCTAAAGAATGTCCGCGATGCAAGTCACGCCTTGACTGGCAGGCAATGACTGTGTAAGTTTTTTAAAGAAGAAGACAGTTGAGAGAATTAACATGACAATTTACAGTCAAAAGAGCGAACCAATGCTTCATACTCCAACACCACGCGTAATGCTACCAATAACAGAACTTCCTAAAATTGCTTCTCTAACTAAGATACTTAAAGAAAAATTTCTATTTGTCAATTGAAGGTCCTTTTATAGTACAAGCAAGATCTACACCCTTAAATCAGCCCGTCAGATCAGACAATATAGATTTAGTCTACAGATTAACTTCAAGTAAAAAAGAAATTTTCTTATACCATTTAACATTCCTGAAATCAGCTACAGCTAAAAGACCTGCATATATTGAAGAATGGTTATATGAGCAAGAACTTGCAAAAGCACCTGCTGAATTCATTGTTGTGAATGATATAACAAGAACATTTCAAGAATTAATAGGTGTGAACGGATTCATAAAGATTATTAAAAACTATTCACGAATAAGTGAAAATGCACAAAACATACGCGCATAAAGTTTCCTTAACAATTCTCAAACTTAACTCTTCTGCCACACAATCACTAGCACTTCTTCTTGTCCTTGCATTATTAAGTGTTCTTCTGCAACTTTGAATCCATTTGCCTCTCCGGCTTTCAAAAATATTTCTCTATTATTTTGCACAACTAATACTATTTTTCCTTTGTTATTCATAAAGCTTCGCGCCCTATTAAAGAAATTGTTCATGAGCTTTAAACTTTTTTCAGGAGAGTGCGCGTGTTGTGGCGGATACCCTACTAAGCAATCTATGCTTCCTTCTTCAAACTTTATGTCTAACCAATCAATATCTGCTCTGCTGAACTCTATTTCTTTATTTATTCCAGCAAGTTGCGCGTTTTTTTTCGCAGCTGCAACAAATGTGAATTGATCGTGCATAGCTAGTATTGGTTTGTGTTCAACAGATTCATGTTTATCCCATTCAGCAAACTTTTCTTTCATTTCTGGCCATATTCTTGCAAATAAGTATTTTTCTTTAGTGTAATAGTGCGGCGATAACTGCATTGCACACAACGCTGCTTCTATAGGTATTATTCCATGTCTGCAAAACGGATCAAGAAGTGTTTTCTTAGGAGAATAACCAGCAATCTGCACAATTGCAAAAGCTATTGCGCCCTTTAGGCTATTTGTTCCTAAGAATACACGATATGGTCTTTTGCTCACATCAAAACCACAAAGGTCTATGCCAAACCATGCTTTTTCATTGCGAACAAACAACAAAAACAATATATCTGGAATTTTATAATTTGCCGCACTCCCTGTTTGTTCTTTTATTACTGCACCACACGCATCATTTATTTCTTGGCTAGTTAGTTCAGTTGTATCTTTGTCGCATTCAACTTTAAATGTTTTTTCAGAGCTCAAATCTTCTTTAATCTTAGGAATTATTTTTGCATAGCTCATGACATCATTTACATTAACAGCGCCTTCACTCAGGCACAACATCACTGTGCGCATGCTTTGTGTTTTGTATGCAAACTCACATGCTTTTTCAAGAATTGTTGTGAATTCTACTGCTTCGTCAAGAACTTTTGCTGACACACTAATTATTTTTTTTACTTCAGCAGCAGCAATTGCTTCCATTCCTTTGTGCGTTATTCCTAAAAACTTAAGCTCCATTTTCCTCAGGGATTATAGTTGCGCTTACCACAAAATCTGCAGAATCAAGTCTCATTACTCTCACTCCTTGTGTGTTTCTGCCTATAACATTAATTTGTGAAGCAGGTGTTCTTAGCACAATGCCTTGTTGTGAGATAAGCATTATTTCATCAGTGTCTTTAACCGGCCTAACTGAAACAACTACCCCATTTTTGTCAGTGATTTTAATATTTATAACACCAACCCCGCCACGACTAATAAGTCTATATTCACTGACAGGGCTTCGTTTTCCATATCCATTTTTAGTTATTGTCAATAAGCTTTCAGTGTCATTTGCTATTGCTGCTCCAACTACTTTGTCATTGTCATGCAGGTTAATTCCATACACCCCATATGCTGTTCTGCCCATGTTACGCACATCATTTTCTTCAAACTTGACTGCCATTCCTTGCTCTGTTGCAATTATTATATTGTTTTTTCCAGTTGTCTGTAGTACACTAATGAGTTTGTCATCTTCTTCAAGACTTAGGGCAATAATGCCTCCTTTGCGCGGGTTGCTAAATTCTTCTAAGCTTGTTTTTTTTACTATCCCTTTTGCTGTTGTCATAAAGAGGTATGTGTTTTTGCTGAATTCATGTACTGGAATAAATGTAGTGACTTGCTCATTTTCAGAAAGCTCAATAAGGTTTGCTGCTGGTGTTCCTTTTGCATAACGTCCTGATTCTGGCACTTGATGCACTTTAATCCAGTGGATTTTTCCATGACTTGTGAAGCAAAGCAAGTAGTTATGCGTGTTTGCAAGGAATAATTGCGCGACTACATCTTCTTCTTTTGTTTCTGTGCCAATAATTCCTTTGCCGCCGCGTTTTTGTGCTTTGTAAGTGTCTAGTGGTATTCTTTTAACATATCCTGCATTTGTTACTGTGACTATTACATCTTCTTTTTTAATAAGCGACTCATCTTCTACAACACTATTTCCTGCAATGATTTGTGTTCGTCTTGGATCACCATATGTGCTTGCCAAGTGTGTTAGCTCTTGTTTGATTATGCCATTTATTCTTTCCTGGTTTTCTAAAATTTGTTGCAATTCAGTAATGAGTTTTAATAATTCATCATGTTCTTGTTTAAGTTTAGTGTGTTCCAAGCTTGTGAGACGCTGGAGTTTCATGTCAAGTACTGCTTGTGCTTGAATCTTTGTCAAGCCATGATTTGTCATAAGAGCTTCTCGTGCCTCTTCTGTTCCATTGCTTGCTTTGATAGCAACAATTACTGCATCAATACTATCAAGCGCAATAAGTAATCCTTGAACTATGTGGTCTCTTGATTGTGCATCTGTCAGATCATATTCTGTTCTTTTGCGAACTACTATTTGCCTGTGTTTGACAAAATTACTCATAAGTTCTATGATTGTGCATATTTTTGGTCTGTTGTCAACAATAGCTAACAAGATGATTCCAAATGCTTCTTGCAGGCGCGAGTGTGCATACAATTGATTGAGAATTAATTCTGTATTTGCTCCTTGTTTGAGTTCTATTACAACGCGCATTCCCTCTCTGTCGCTTTCATCTCTGATGTCTGTAATTCCTTGAATTTTTTTGTCCCTTACTAAATCTGCGATTTGCTCAACAAGTTGCGCTTTGTTGACCATGTATGGCACTTCATCAATGATTATCCATTGTTTTCCTTTGTGTTCCTCAATTCTTGTTTTGCCTCTGACTATGATTTTTCCTCTGCCTGTTGTATATGCGTCATGAATTCCTTGTGTACCGCAGATAATTCCTCCTGTGGGAAAGTCAGGTCCTAAAAGCATAGGTGCTACATCTCCAGGTGTTGCGGTTGGATTATCAATTGTGTGAATTATTGCATTGCATGTTTCAGTCATGTTGTGTGGTGGTATGTTGGTTGCCATTCCTACAGCAATGCCTGTACTTCCATTTAACAACAAGATTGGTGCTTTGCTTGGAAGTATTGTTGGCTCTTGGAGACTGTTGTCAAAGTTTGGAACGAACTCAACTGTTTTTTTGTCAAGATCTTCTAAAAGTTCGTCGGCAAGTGGAGTTAGTTTGCATTCAGTATACCTCATTGCTGCTGCAGCATCCCCGTCAATGCTTCCAAAGTTTCCCTGACCTTTTACTAATGGATAACGTAAGCTCCAGTCTTGTGCCATGCGTACAAGTGATTCATAAATTGGTGCGTCTCCGTGTGGATGAAATTTTCCCATGACCTCGCCAACGATTCTTGCTGATTTTTTGGGTGGTTTTGTGTGTCCTACACCTAATTCATGCATGCCAAAAAGAACTCTTCTGTGCACTGGTTTCAAACCATCTGCTACTGCAGGCAGTGCTCTGCCAATAATGACCGACATAGAGTATGCTAAGTATGAACTTTTCATCTCCTCTTCAAGGAGTTGCACTACAATTTTTGAGGTGTCTTTTTGAGGTAAGTCTTCAGCCATTTGTCGTCTATAAACACAAAGTCAGAATGGGTTTATAAGTGTTGTTGTGGTTCAATTTTTGCGCACAATCTCAACTGCAAAAATATTCCATTTCCTGCATAAATTGCTTCAAGGTCTTCTTGCCATGGCAATAGTTTTAATTGTTCTTCATATTTTTTAATGTGTTGATAGCTTGGTAGGGGCATTTTTGGAGGATTAAAATGAAGGTCTAACAGTGGTTCAACTTCTTTCCAAGACAAGTTACGCTGGCGAGCATCATGAGGAAAAGGCAGAATATACTTGCTTGTGACAAAACAAATTTTTCCTTCAAGAATTCCTATTTGTTCTCTGAGAAATGTGTTTTGAAAAGTTATTTTGAGTGATTCTTGGCATGCTGCAAACACTCTATCTACCAAAAGCTCTTCTTCTCCTTCTTTCAAAGAATATCTTGCAATGACTTGATACACTGGCACTTGTCCTGCAAAGCGTTTAGGTGTAAAAATTTTTTCTTGTTTCCAGTTCATATCTCAGTACGTGTTGAGGTATTATTAAAACTAATGTTGCAAAAAATCGCCTACTGAAACGCTTTCAGTCTCTTCTCTATCTTGTCTAATTCTTGTTCTAAAAGTTCTATTTTTGATGCAGATAAAGAAGGTGCGCGTTCTGTTTGTCGTTGAGAATGTTGTCCTGTTCTTGCATTTTGTTTTGCTTCTATTCCTATTGCTGTTTTTGGCAGTGTGCTTTTGAGTTTTCGTGTCTGATTTGCTATTGAATCAAGAACTTTTTTAAGTCTCACTATGTGTTCTTGTTTTTGTTGTCGTAAAGCAACATAGTCTTTGTGGTCTTTGAGCAGGGTTATTACTTTTTTTGCGCTTCCCAATATATCTCTGCGTACTAAATCTGATTCTGGAATTCCAACATAGAGTAGGTTGTTCATGAATATGTCCTATAGCTGTTCTGGGCTGAGCAGTGTATTGTCTATATCTGCGATAGTTTTTGTTATTTCATCAAGGTCTTTTGCCCATTGTGCAAGTGCATTGTCTTCTTGTTGTTTGAGCTCTGTGATTTTTTCAAGTAATGAATGCGCACTGTTGATTCTTTCTTTAATTAAAACAAGTATGTCCATTATATCTTTGTATTCTTCTATCCTAACAAATACTGGCGCTTTTTCCATGAATTCACCTTGCCTTGTCTAATACTGTATCTATGTATGTAAGTTTTTTTTCTGTGTCTTCAAGCTGTACTCTCCAGCGTTCAAAAAATTGTTCTTGCTGGTTTTTGAGTGTGGTAAGCTGATTAATTATGTGGTCTGTTTGTTCAAGTTTTGTGCGTATTGTATTTGCCCCTGACAGGATTTGTTTGTAATCATTTGTTGAGACAAACATTGCTCTGGGTGCTGAGCGTATTTGTTCTGGTGCTTCAGACTCATCTTGGTACTCTTTATCAGGAGTTTTTGTTTTGTTCAGTGTTCGTTCAGAAACTTGTTCAAGCAATAGTGGTTTTTGTAGTTCTGGAATATCTGGAAGTTCTATTGAACGTATTGATTGTACTGCATTACCTGCCTGAATATCTTGTCCTGCTTGTATAGGCGCAATATCTGAAGGAAAGTTAGTCATGTCAAGCTGTGGAGGTGGTGGCAGAGGCGGCAGTTTAAACTCTATAGTCTGTTGTTTTTTGTTGAATAATCCTAAAAACCCCACTATTCCACCCCTTTAGTATATATGATAAGGTCTTGATTTTGTTTAAAAAGATTTGGGAGCACTAAAGAATAGTAACTGATATGCTACAATAGTTATTTTAGAAACTCTTTGCCCCCCGAAGGTTTAAATAGGCTCATAACTGAATTGATTTCATGGACAAGCCACTTACTATTCGTGCTATTATTGAAATGCTTGGCGCGCCTAAGGAATATATTGAATCAACCTTAAAGAACTATGTTGAAAAACTCAAGTCTGAAGGTTTGCAAATAAAAAAAGCTGAGTATGCGCCTGCTGAGCAAAAAGACAAGTTTTTCAGCGTATTCACCGAGCTGGAAATTAATTTTGTCAATCCTAAAGAACTTTTGGATTTTTGTTTTGACAGCATGCCAAGCTCTATTGAAATTATTGAGCCGTCTGATATTCAGCTCCCTTCTGGCGAATTGACAGATGTTTTAAATGACTTGCAAGCACGTATGCATGATTCTGATTTGTTTGTTAAAAACATGCGTGCTCAGCAGGAGATACTTGACAAAAACGCATTTAATGTACTAAGGAATTTTGTGAAGTTCATCCTAAACTCAGGTCCGCAAACATGCGAGCAATTAAGCGCAGCAACAGGCATTAATATTCCTGAATTATTCAAGATTCTTGATAAAATGGTTGTGCAAAAGTTTTTGCGAAAAAACGAGGACTTATACTCAAATGAATGAAACAGCCAATTCAAGTCTTGAAGTTGAGTTGAAAAATAAGATTGAAAGTGTTTTATTCAGCACTGGCAAGCGTTTATCATTACAAGAGCTGGCAAACCTTTGCCGAGAGCCAGATTTAACTAAAATCCGTCAAGCATTAGCTTTGCTTAAAAAAGAATTAGATGAAAAACAGTCCAGTATTGCGCTTCACGAAGAGGGTGATTTTTTCAAGCTTGGAGTTCGCGATGCATATCTTTCTATTGTTCGCAAAGTTGTGAAAAAATCTGAGCTGACAAAAAGCATCTTAGAAACTCTTGCTGTTGTTGCATTTAAAGCTCCTGTTTTGCAGAGCAAAGTGATTGCAGTGCGAACAAACAAAGCATATGATCACCTAAATTATCTTGAAGAATTAGGTTATATTACTCGTGAAAAAAGTGGGAGAACTAAACTGATTAAAGTTGCGAAAAAGTTTTTTGAGTATTTTGATATTCCTGCTGATAAATTAAAGGATCGTTTTGGTAATGCGGAACGTATTGAGCAAGCGTTGGCAAAAAAAGAACAAGAATTATCTCCAGTACAGGCTATTCCTGAATTAAATCCTACAATAAAGCCTTATACTGATACACTGCCAGAAAATACTGCGTCTAATGAATTGCCAGTCGCTGAGCTAAAACCTTCTTCTGAAACTCTTGGTCAGCTTGAAGTGTATGCTTCAGAAAAACCTGATTCTGTTGAACTCAAATCAATAAAAACTAAAAAAGAGCCTGAAGAAAAAAAAGTTGTATCGCCAAAAGAACAAACACCTCCAAACAATACAAATGAAGGCTTTTTTGGAAAAACAAGTTCTGCTTCAATAGAACAAAAAGTTGATGAACGCATAAAAAAGCTTATTAAAGGTGAAGAAGACTCTGAAGATGAAGATAAAAATGAAGGTGGCATGTAATGACACTAAAGTTTTTCAATACATTTTCGCGAAAGAAAGAGACATTCACTCCTGACAGTAATGAAAACCTTATTAGGTTATACACCTGCGGTCCAACAATTTATAATTTTGCACACATAGGAAATTTCAGGACATACTTGTTTGAAGATTTGCTTCGTCGGTATTTGAAATTCAAGGGTTTTGCAGTGAAGCAAGTCATGAACTTGACTGATATTGATGATAAAATAATTCGCGACTCTCAACAGCAAGGTCTTTCATTGAGAGAATTTACTGATAGATATGCTCAAGCTTTTTTTGAGGACATTAGAACATTGAATATTGAACCTGCAGAAGTGTATCCTAGAGCAACTGATCATATTTCTGAGATGGTTGCAATCATAAAAATTCTTTTGGAAAAAGGTTTTGCATACAAGGCAAGTGATGGTATTTATTTTTCTATTAAAAGGTTTAAAAAATATGGTAAGCTCGCGCATATTGAAGTAGACCAGTTAAAAGCTTCTGCATCAGGCAGAGTGAAAGCTGACGAGTATGATAAAGAGGGTGCTGCTGATTTTGCATTGTGGAAGTTTTGGGATGAACAAGACGGTAAAGTATTTTGGGAAACTGAGCTCGGCAGGGGTCGTCCTGGCTGGCATATTGAGTGTAGCGCAATGTCTGCCAAACACTTAACTGCTGTGTTTGATAATACTGGTTTTGATAATGCAAAATTCTCAACATTAGACATTCATACTGGTGGCGTAGATAATATTTTTCCTCATCATGAAAATGAGATTGCACAAAGTGAGGCGTGTTTTGGCATGCGCTTTGTGAATTTTTGGCTGCATTCTGAGCATTTATTAGTTGATAATAAGAAGATGTCAAAGTCTGCTGGCACTTTTTACACAGTAAGAGACCTGCTTGCAAAGGGATTTTCTTCTGTTGCTATTAGATACTTATTGCTGAGCACTCACTATCGCACTAAACTGAATTTTACTCTAGAAAGCCTGTCTGCTGCAAAATCTAGTGTTGAGCGCTTGCAAGAGTGCATACGCGCATTATTAGAAGCCAAAGCCAATCCAGCTCTTGAAGCTCAGCCTTTATCGCCTGCATTTGCACGTATTGTTGATTCTTTGCTTAAGAGGTTTGAACAAGCAATGGATAATGATCTTGACATATCAAAAGCTCTTGCAATTGTGTTTGCTTTTGTGAGTAAGACTAATTCATTGCTTGCTAAAGAAAACCTTGGCTCAAGCGATGCAGAGATTGCATTAAAAGGATTTCAAAAGCTCAACTCTGTTCTTGGCGTGCTTTCATTTGAGCAGGATTCTCTTCCCGCAGATCTTGCATCACTGGTACATCAACGCGAACAAGCGCGCAATAAGAAAAATTGGAAAGAGTCTGATCTCTTGCGTAAAGAATTATTATCAAAAGGGGTTCTTATTGAAGACACACCCACAGGTTCAAGATGGAAGTGGGCCAAATAATCTCTGCTGTTGCTGAGTTTTTAATTTTTAGACATAATAATGCACAAAATAAATGTGAAAAGTGATTCAAACATGCAAATAATTGCCCCTAAAGTGTAGGCTTGAAAAAAAGCTGCAAAAATCACAAGATATTTTAAATCAACAAAATTTGTGTCAATCATTCTAAATCGTATAATTACCCCAACAAAAAAAAGAAAAAGTGCAAAAATAAAGAGAAAGTTTTTACTGATCAAAAAAAGCTGAAGCAGCAATACGGCATAAAAAGTGAGGTCTGCGGTTTTATCCAGCCAATAAGGTCCAAATCTTTTTTGGTATCTTGCTAGCGAGCCATCAAGAACATCCCCGAAAATAAATAATGCAGTCGTGAGTAAAAATATGCCCTGATTAAAAGGCAGTATCACTATGCCGGAAATTCCTATGAGCATTCTTGCGATGGTAACATGTGTTGCATGTATCAGGTTAAGATGTATAACCAGAGGTCTTATTATTTGTTCTTTTTTTTGCCTCGCACGCTGACAGAAGTTCTGATACATAATTGCAGTAGTATAAACGCCCACAAATCAATCTTATATTGACAGTTTATATGTTTTGTGCAATGTTTTCTGATTATAGCACAATAGTATTATCATCGCAAACGCAGTAAACGCCATCAAAGGAATTGTTACATACCCAAATGTGAGAAACTGTGTTGAAACACATGACACTCCTGTTATACTGCATGCATCTGAAACTGTTGGTTGTGCCAATCCTTGTATTTGAATAAAATAATGGTATGCTGCAATAAACCCCCCAATAATGCTTAAAGGAATTCCATATTTTATTACATCAGTTGTCTTTTTCCATAATGCAACACCAAATAGTATTACTTGCGGGTACATGAACACTCTTTGAAACCAGCAAAGGCGACAAGGTTCATACAATGCAATTTCTGAATAAAACAAACTGCCAAAAGTTGCTGTTAGAGAAACAATAAATGAAAATAGCAACATGTTTTGTGATAAAAAGACACTTACAGAGTTGTACAAGTTATAAAGTGCATGTGAGAATCTTTTCCCAGTCAAAAGAAAAACATAAGCCAGTATTGAAAGCTGTCCAAGCACAGTAAGTGTTGCTAAAAATAATGTGACTAGTTGTGCAATGTCCATTGTTTCCTAAATGCTTTTTCTTTTAAAACTAATTTTCCAAGAAATTAATGTGATTATTAAACCTATGCCTGCAACTGCAAATCCAGTCAGTTGATGAGTATCATGGCTTCCATGATCTTCAGTAAAAGAACTATGGCCTTCTTCAGCTGAATGTCCTGCAACCATGCCAAAAACAGAATTGTGCAATTCATGTGAAGAAAATGCAAATACTATACCACTTAACATAACAATAATTCCCGACACTATTCCGATCTTGTTCATTATAAGCTAATCATTTTTGTGTTAACACAAATGATTTACAGACAGTGTAACAGTTAGTATTTAAATCTATGTGATTTCAAAAAAAAAGACGCCACGACCCGGATTCTTGCAAGGTATCAACTAAGCAAGTTCCAGAAACCGCAGTTTCTGAGGATCTTTGAGGCATCAGCCGAGAAGGTGTTCCGAACGAAGTGAGGACATGTTCAAATCCGAGAAGCAACGCCACGACCCGGATTCTTCCGAGGCATCAGCCGAGGAAGTCCAGGAACGCAAGTGACTGGATGTTCAAATCCGGACAATACTTGTTACACTACACCTCATTAACGCCACGACCCGGATTCTTCCGAGGCATCAGCCGAGGAAGTCCAGGAACGCAAGTGACTGGATGTTCAAATCCGGACAATACTTGTTACACTACACCTCATTAACGCCACGACCCGGATTTGAACCGGGAAATCCTTGCGGAAAGTGGATTAGCAATCCACCGCGGTACCAGGTTGCGCCATCGTGGCAATTGTTTTTGATTATGATACGACATAGAAGCAACCAAAAACCGTAGTTTCTGCGTATGTCTAATATCATTATATCACTATCAAGAACAATCCTTTTTAAATGTTGTTTAGAATTTCAAACAAACTCACCTTTTCTTCCTATTCTTACATCACTGAATTTGTTGCAAAAATGCTGTTAAGCGCAAAGAGATATAAAGTCTTAAGAAAAAACAAGCTGTATGAAAGTCACTCTGCCTCTTAAAATATCTCAGTCTAGATTGTTTTATTGGAAGACATAT
>ORJL011880987.1_pt1 | contig 41539 bp, 32 predicted proteins | sample 1779941 | NCBI WGS metagenome assembly ORJL01 (sample SAMEA104232317, study PRJEB22302) | groundwater metagenome | biome: forest; feature: aquifer; material: groundwater | place: USA | collected 2011-08-07 | depth 5.8 m | reverse complement strand
GTACATCTCCGTGGGCTGCGCCGCCCCGAGCCGCAACGTCAGCGAATAGCCCATGTCCTCGAGCGCCTCGGTGTTCGCGATCTCGCCGATGAAGCTGACGAGGACCCGGCCGCTCGCGGGGAAGAACGTGGCGTGGAAGATCGGACGGAAGGGGCGATACGCGTCGAATCCAAGGTCGTACCTCCTCTCGTCGCTGTGGTCGGCGAGGAGGATGGTCGTGGCGACGGGTCCCCTCGTCCAGTAGACGAATGACCCCGCGGCGAGCATGTCGCGGGCGGAGACCGATCGGGACTCCGCGTTGTTCGAGAGCTCCATCGTCGCATCGAAGTCGTACTCGGGCGAGAGCATATCGGCCGCGCTCGGGGCTTCGTCATTGTGCCCGCTCGCCTGGCGTTGGAACGTCACGATGACGGCCCCGCGGGCCGGGAGCCTTGGCACCAGGAACGCGAGGATCGCATGCTTGACGCTCCCATCGGACCATCGCTGCTTGACGTCCGCCTGCGTGAGGACGGGCGCGCCGTCCACGACGGCCTGCGGGAAGTCCGGGATCTCCCCCTCGAGGAACGGTCGGGCGACCTGCACCGGGTAGTCGATGCCCTCCCTCCCCTCCTGTTCCGTGATCGTGAGCGAGTTCTCCAAGACGGGGGGTCGCGCGAATACCCCGAGGGCCGATGCCCACAGCGCGAGGAACCAGGCCCCTACAAACACACGCGTGCGGTAGCTCATGACCGTTCTCCAGCAAAGCAGACTCTCTCGCGCGCCCCAACGGCTGGACCACCCCTCCGTCGATCTCGATCAGGGACTCGTCGTCCCAGGTCATGCGGTCGCGGCCAGGGCGAGACGTCGGGCGAACCGAGGCATGACGTCCTCCGCAGGCAGATGACCTCCAGCCCATCGGGACCCATTCCCTCCGGGTCCGGTGCGAGAATCCCGCGACATCAACTCCTACGAGTCGATCCTCCATGGATCCCTGCAGCGGAACAACTGCGCGGCCAGCCATGATCCATGAACCGCGCGCCGGGAGGTGTTTGATGCAGGCGCCGAGTTGCTTCCGCAGTACCCCTGCACCGCCTCGTGGTGTATCTTTCGCATCGTCGTGTTTTCTCGACCCCATTTGGGAGTGCGCCCATGAGATGCCTTCTCGTCCTTCTCCTTCTATCCACGGCCGCCATGGCCGAGACGCAGGAATTCACCTGCGACTCCGCGGATGGGTTTTCGGTCACCAACTTCACGGAGGTCCCGCCAACAGGGGCGTCCCTCTCCGCGGAAGCGGGCGCGGTCGTCCTCAGATACGAGCGGGCGAACCTCGCCGCGATCACCCACGCCGCGTTCCTCACTGAAATGACCGGCATCCGCATCTCGGTTCGATCCGAGGAGACCGTCACCCTTGCGCTCGTGATCCCGGACCGGGACGGGGCAAGATGGATGAAGGGGTTCCCGGTCCCGGGCGGCCTTCGGACCGAGCTCGTCGCGACGCCGACCGACTTCCAGCTCACCGACGACTCGCCGGTGAAGAAGGCGCGCCTCGAGCCCGAGCGGCTCGGCCTCGGGTACATCCTCTTCGACATCGGCCCGCTCTCGGGGGCGAGCGGCGCGAACGCCCTCGCGATCGAGGAAGTGACCGTCTCGCGGTCGGACCCGGCCGTCTCCGAAGGAGACCTCGTGGTAGATGGCCCGAGAGAAGTCCACGAGAGCATGACCGTGCGCGGCAATCTCCGGGTCAAGGCCGGAGGATCGCTCAGGGTCTCCGCGCCGCGTTTCACCGTGACGGGGGACGTCCTTCTCGAGGGAGGGTCGCTGGAGGTCGCCGGTGGGGTCTTCCAGATCCCTCAGCGGTTCAACCACGAGCGCAAGCTCGACGTGCAGAAGGGTGCGCGCCTCTCCTTCGAGCGCGCTCTCGTGATCACGCTCTTCCCCGCCTCGCTCGAGGTCGCCAACAAGGCGACGTACGCCTCCGACGGAACGGAGCAGGTCGGCGGGATGACGGCCTCGCTCTCCGAGAGCTCGGTGGTCAACGTGACCGGAGCCACGGGGATCAACGAGTTCGTCATCCCCGCGGGGGCGGCCTGCTCGTTCCGCGATTGCAAGTTCCTGATCCTCTGGTTCACCCTCGGCGCGAACCTCCAGGGACGTTGGAGCTTCCCGCCCGGCGGGCATGTCGACGGCTGGACGGCGGGGGCAGGGCACAAGACGACCGTGACGAGCTGCGACAACGTCCTCTTCTGCCTCGTGTCGAACCCCGGTGCGAAGGGGGAGGTCGCCGACAGCGAGTTCTATGGCGCCGGCCTCTTCTTCATGGGGGAGGAGCCCGTGACCCTCTCGGGCCTCGAGAACAGGAAGAAGGTCGCTTCGCTTCACCTCGCCGCGCCGGACCGCGACCTCACGTTCCGCGACACGACGGTCCAGGCCTGGACGATCTACCCCGCGCTCAAGGCCCATGTCACCGTCAAGGGCTGCGTGTTCGGGGAGACGCTCGCCTTCGGCGAGGCCCGGGAGGAGATCTCCGACAGCACGTGCGACGGGACGGGAGGGTACTTCGGGACGCAGGATGAGGCGCAGATCCACGCCACGCGGTGCCGGATCACATGCCTCGTCGTCGCGAGGGACCATTCGACGATCGTGCTCGAGGACTGCGAGGTGACGGGCGACGTGAGGGCGGCGGGGAGTGCGACGGTGAGGCTCGTGCGTTGCAAGGTGACGGGGCGGATCGAGAAGGACCCGGGCGCCACGATCACCCAGGAGTAGGCGTCCCACGAGCGGCGTCGAGGAGCCCGCGAACTGCTTCGCGTCCATCGTGTGGCGCGACCCGTCGGACGGGTCGCGGTAGTCGAAGTACACGCCCTACGGATCCAAGAGGATCCTCTGCACCCCCGCATCGAGGCGGATCATCTGGCTCGACTCCTGCCCATCCGCGCTGGTCACGTACACGGTGTATTCCCCCGGCGCCAACGGCGAGTCCAGGAAGAGCAGGGACTGCGTTGTAGCCTCCGCCACGACGACCTCGCCATCCGCGTCGATCAGCTCGAACTGCATCGGGAAGGTCCAGCCCGCCTGGTAGAACGAGGTGAGGATGAAGGTCGGGAAACAGAGGGTCCCGTCGGGGATCAGGGTCACCACCGTAGCCGAGTCGCCGAGAGGCAGGTCCACGTCTTGCGTCTCGGTGAAGAACCCCAGGTGCATCACGCTCAGGCGGTACGGACCTGGCGGGAGACGACGGAACCAGAAGCGCTGGCCGCCCTGGCCGGCAACGGTCTCCCCGGTCAGGTCGAGTCCCATCCCTTCGAGTCGGAAGGCGATGCCGGGGAGATCGAGCCACTGGGGCATGGACGGGTGCGTCCCATCCAGGACTTCGATCGAGATCGCCGCGTAGCGCGCCGGGAACTCTACCCTCCATGTGAGGGTCACCCCTCCGTTCCAGACCCACGCCTGATAGTCCGGCTGCCCCTCGGCCTCGACCTGCACATAGTACCAATTCCTTGTGGGGATCGCCACGCCTGGCGGGAACAGCGCGAACCCCTGCCCGTCGGCAAATGCCTCCCCGATGAAGGGCACATCGTACGGGTCGATCGTCGGGGGGTCATCGGAGGGACGGGAGACCGGTCCCCACAAGGCGACGTACGCGCCTCCCATCGGACCCTCGCCAGGCGCATAAACCTGAACCCGCCGCTCGGAATGACCCGCAAAGGCGCACGCGGAAGAGAGGACGCCCAGGGCCAGCCCACACAGGAACAAGGCACGATGCCTCATGATCCACCTCCATGTCGAGTGTTCGAATCCCTCGACCTGACTATCGCGCGAGCTGCTGGCGGACCTTCTCCGCGCGCGCGGGGATGTCGCGGCGGAGGCCGGCGACTTCCGACTCGAACGTCTCGAAAGAGTCGGCCACCCACGGGTCGACCATCGCGGCGCCCCGGACCTGCGCGTAGACCTGGTCCAGTTCGCCGACGACCACAGCGGGGGCGAACGCCCCGTCGATCCACTCCCGCACCCTGGTGACGTACTGCGACCTCCAGGCCTCCACGGCCATCATCCTCCGCCCCAGGACGTGCTGGTCGAACCCGAGGAAGATGTCCCGCCGGACCCACCCCTCGCCCGTCCAGTAGTCCATCATCGAGTCGCTGACGTCCCAGATCAGCGTCTCGAACCGCCCGGTGGAGGGGAGGGCGTACCAGTACCAGTTCTTCGTCCGCGGGGCCCCGCGGACGATCGGCGGGCCCCAGTCGGCCGCGTCGATGAACAGCCAGTCCTCGTTGGACACGATCTCGTTGATCGCGCAGTAGTCCAGCAGCTCGTCCACGTCGAGGACCTGCGAGAGGCGCACCGCGAACTCGGCATCGGAGGTGTTGTTGATCGCGTCGAGGGCCTGGAGGAAGTCGTCGGGGCGATCCGTACGCTGCCGCTCCCAGGAGAACATGTCGGGGAAGTAGGCCGACGGGTCCTCGCCCCGCCACAGCGTCCCGTCGTCCCCTCCGACCAGCTTGTAGAGGTTCCCCCGATGGTCGCCGAGGTGGATGCGGAGCGCCTCCTCCTGGTCCCACTGATCGATGATCAGGTACAGCCCGACGTACGCCCCGTCCACCTCCAGCCGCACGTGCATGGCGCGCGGGGCGACGAGACCCCGTCTGCGGCACGCGGACAGGATGAGGCGCTCGCGGATCATCGAGGGGTCGGACTTGAGGGAGTTGCAGTCCAGGCGCGTCAGGCCGAGGAACTTCTGGCCGAGGTAGTGGTTGAACCGGAACCGGATGCTCGGCTTCGTGCCCGACTCGCGCGAGCTCTGGCCCTTCGCGCGAACGCCGACCCGAGCCAGGTTCTCCCCGTTCCAGTCGAACGCGCACGGGTAGACGGTGTTCTCCTGCGGGTTGTCCACGAGCCGTTGCCAGTCGGCGGGGTCGGCCATCGTCAGGCGAATCGTGCGGAGCGCGGTCGGCTCGAACATCGCGTCGGACGGCGCCTCCGCCCCCGCAACCGAGCACAACACGACGAACCAGGGAACGATTCGAAGCCTGCATCCGGTCATGTGGGTGTCCTCCATTCGCGATAGGGGCCGCACGAGGCCCGTTGCCGATTCAAGGGACCCGGTCCCCGGCGGGCCGGTAGAGGATTCCAGCCCCGGTTCAGAAGAGGGGCGCAGGCCGTGCCTGTCACTTCGTTGCGGGCCCCGATCCCTGCGGAGGCAATCCTGTTGTCTTGCCATTGAGAATGCTCACCCACGCGGCATAGGCCGGTTTGGGGCGGAGCTGATCGTCGAAGATGCCCGGATCGGCATCGGGCGAGACCTCCGTCGCGCTGGGCTGAGACTCCAGCCAGTTGTACTTGTCTACCGGCCCCCAGAAGCCGATGTACTTCGCGCCGACTTCCAGGGCGGCTTCCAGCACCGTCTTGTAGATCTCCGCCTGATGCGCCCAGCGTTCTTCCTGCGTGCCAGGCACATGGCGTATGTCGACGTCCAATTCGGTGATGTAGACCGGCAGGCCGTAGGAGCGCATGGTGGAGACCAGGTCCTGCCTGGAGGGGGGATTCGAGCCATCCAGATGGAATTGCAGTCCCACGCCATCGATCAAGCCCCTTGCCCGGAGGCGCTCCACGATCTGCCGGGTCGGTTCGGTCTGCGCGCCAGCGGCGGTTTCGTTGTTGTTGTCGTTGTAGAGCAGCGTGGCGGCGGGATCGGCCTTTCGCGCCGCTTCAAAGGCGATCTGCACGTACTCCGGCCCGATCTTCTGTTTGAAGAAGTCGTAATCCCACCCCGAGCCCGGCTCGCCGTTCCCCTGGTCGTACTCGTTGACCGGGATCCAGGTATCGATGCGTCCCTTGTAATGCAGCATCACCGCGTGCACATGCTCCTGGATGAGCTCGATGTACTCCTCGCGCGTGAAGTTGCCCTTCGTCAGCCACGCGGGCAGCATCGCTTCATAGCTGTAGACCAACGTGTGCCCGAGCACGCGTTGGTTCGCACGGTTCGCCTGCGCCAGCAGCCGATCGGGATAGGTGAAGTCGTACTTCCCCCGCTCTTCGGCGTTGACCTCCATCCAGTAGGCTTCCAGCATGCCGGCATTGAACTCCCTCTCCGCGAGTCGGGCCATCTCGGGATCGTCGGTCCAGCCAAAGGAGTCGGAGAGGACGTTGCCGATGAGAATCCCCCTGCCCTCGGCCAGCGCCCGCAGCGACATCTGCTTGACGACTTCGAAGATGCGGACCTCATAGGGTTCCCACCTCACGGTCCAGACCCCCTGGACAGGCGTACGCTCCTCCCGGTCGGGGAGGGACACGAGGGTCGGTGCGGGGAACCGGGCCGGGTCGAGGGAGATCTCCCCCTCCACCGGGCTCGACGAAGGGTTCGCGGTCACGAGGTAGGTGTTCCCGTCGTGCTCCTTGATCATCAGATCCACCACCCCGCCTCCCGTGAGCGTCACCCCGGCCTTCTCGGGCTCCAGGGAGGGCGACAGGAGGATCGGGCCCATCGCCTTGAGGTCGGAGGCGACGGCCGAGACGGCGGCCCACTGCTCCGGATTGGCCATGCGGCTGATGTCGTCTCCCGAATCGCTCCCGTCTCCGTAGTCGAACCGGTAGCAGACGATGAGGACGCCCTGTCCCCCCTGGATGATGGATTCCCAGGCAACCAACCGCATCTCGTCCTCCGTGGGGTAGCGCCCCATGGATCGCGGCAGGTGCGGGGGCCAGAGGAAGTGATCGTTCGCGGGGTTGTACGCGAAGGTGCCGGGGAGGAACGACTTCCCTCTCGCGCCGAGGAACCGGGCATCTGATTTCAGCACGGACATGAGGTTTTCGAGGGTGTCAAAGGGGGCCTCCCAGACCCCATCCGGCGGGGCCGCATATTCGCCGATGACGGTGTCTGCGCCCTCGAGATAGGCATACTCCTCATCCAGCACGGTTGAGCAGGCGAGGGTGACGGGATGTCTCGGGTCGATGCGCTTGATGGTCTGGTAGGCCCGCCGGAACGATTCGGGTGAGACGGCTCCCTGGCCTTTTCCATAGACCTCCGCCAGCGTCGCGGCATTCTCAGGCTCATCGAAGAGCTGCCACCCGAAGAGGGCGGGATGGTCCTTGAGCGCGCGGACCCGCTTCTCGATGACGGCGAGGTCCTCCTTCAGGACGGCCTCCTGCGGGATCCCCATCAGGACCCGGAGGCCGGACCGCCGGGCGGCCTCGAGGTACGCCAACGCTTCCTCATCCGTCGCGGTCTCGATCCCCTCGAACTTGTAGGACTGCACGAGATTGAATCCCGCTTCGGCGATCTCGGGAAAGTCGTTCGGATCATCCACGGCGTACATCCCGATGGGGAAGAACGACCTCGAGTTGGCAGTGGCAAGCGCGCGGTACGCCCCGTACGCCGGCTTCTCCGTGCCGTCGAAGTGAACGATGCCTGAGCCGTAGCCCGGGACCCCCGTGTCCGAGGCGGGGTCGCGCAGCTCGTACCAGAACACGGCGTCGACGAACGACAGTGCCGGTGTGGAGAGCGCCGCCGAGTACGTCTGGGCAAGGTACTCCGCCTGTTCGTCCTCCGTCACCTGCGCATCCTTGATGCCCGCGGTCCATGCGACCTCCGTGATCCAAACGTGGGTCCCGGCTCGGTCATGCGAGCCCAGGAGCCTTTGGAGCTGCAGGAGGTCCTCCTCGAACGTGCGCCCGTCGGGCTCTCGAGGATCCTCCGGCCCTTCGGGGCGGTACGCATGGATTCCCATCACATCGAAGCCGCTCTCCTTCCCGAGCGCGGTGAGGAAGCGATCGAGGTACTGGAGATTGGAGTCGTCCATCGTTCCGAGCGCGGGACCGACGACGACGCAGTCCGCGTTCACGCCCTTGAGAGCCCTGTAGCCCGCAACCGCGTACTCGGCGAGCTCCTCGGGCGACACGGACGGCAGGTCTTCGTAGAAGCCTCCGGGACCGTAGTTCTCCGGCTCGTTGAGGAGCTCGAAGTGGCTCACGTGTCCCAGGGTGGCGATGGCGATCGCCCGAGCGAACTCGGCATACTCCTTGGCGCTCGTGCGTCCGCCCTTCCACGCGTCGATGTCGATCAGGACGAGCGGCTCGATCCCCTTGCGCTCGGCGGCCATGACCGACTTCATGAGCCCCTGGAACCGGTTACAGGTGCCGCTCGCCTGGAAGTCGGACGGTTTCCCCCCAAGGCGGAGCCGCTGCACGCCGACGTCGGACATCCTGTCCATGTCGGGATCCTCGTCGTCGAGGCGGGCCGAGCCCTCTCCCGGAGCGATGCCAAAGATGCGACGTGCGTCCTCTCCCGACGCGGCGCCGCCCGCAAGCAGGGACAGGGATGCGAGGAGCAGAAGGCTGCTTGCGATGCGGGTCTCGCGGACCATGGGCGTCTCCTCAAGCAACAGCGGCTATGAAGCGTGTCCAGCGGGCGCCCCGATCGTGCCGCCCCCTCTCTGTACACCCAGGCGGCCACGCGTGTTTAGGGATGCTCAGGTCGGACGGGAGCTGCGACCCGCGCAGAAGGCTAGGAGCACGACCGTGGCGCCGCGCCTGCGTCTCTTCACCGGGCGAGCTGCTGACGGACGTTCTCCACGCGCAGGGGGACGTCTCTGCGCAGCAAGGCGATGTTGGCCTCGAACTCCGCATCGGTGTAGGGCTTGTTCCGGTCCTCCTGCGCCGCCCCCAGGATCTGCTCCCGGATGGAGTCGATCTCCGCCTGGACGCTGCTCGGCGCGAAGGCCCCGTCGATCAGCGCGCGGACCCGGGCGAAGTAGGCCTCCCGCCAGGCCGGAACATTCATCACACGGCGCGAAAGGACGTGGAGCTCGAAGCCCCGCATGATGTCGCGTGGAATCCAGAGCTCCGCGGGGAGGAAGTCCACCATCGAGTTGTCGAGGTCCCAGATCAGGACATGGAAGACGGGCGGCGACTGGACGTACGTCTCCGGATCGTCCCCGCGCCACCGCGTCGCATCGTCGGCCCCCCGGTCCCGGGTCCACGTGTACTTGTAGAGGTTGCCGTTGCGGTCCCGGAAGAGCCTTCGGAGGACCGCCGCTTGATCGTAGTTGTCCACGATCAGGTAGAGCCCGACATAGGCGTCGTTGACGTAGAAGCGGACGTGCATGGTCCGCGGGCAGACGAGATGGAACCGCGCGGCGGCGTTCTCGATCAGGCGGTCGCGCATCATCGAGGGGTCCCCGCGCAGGGAGTTGGCGTCCAGCTTCTTCAGGCCGCGGAACGCCTGCTCCGCACGCCGGTCCCCTCCCTCAAGCTCCTCGCCTTCGTAGCGGTTGAAGAGGAACCGCACGCCCGGCTTGGGACTCTCAGGCTCGCGGCTGGCCTGGCCCTTGGCGCGGATGCCGACGTTGGCCAGGGATTCGCCGTTCCAGGAGAAGGCGCAGCGATAGACCCGGGTGTCCCCGGACTCGTCGGGGTCGGGGTTGCGCACGATGTCGAGCCACTCGTCCGCCGCCATCGTCACGCGGACCTCGCGCATCTGGCTCGGGTCGAACATCTCGTCGCTGGGAACCTGCGCGCGCGCGGCGGTCGTCAGCATCGCGGAGGCCAGCAGGATGAGCCCAAGGCACGCCCCCTTGCTGCCGCCGCGCGGTTCATGTCTCGCGTTCATCGGGGTTCTCCAAAGACGGGGTCGTCTTCATGGGCGAGCGGCCTCCGCAGCGGCGGCCACCTCTTCCATGAACTCCCTGCGGGCGGGCGATTGGGCGCTACTGCAGGTGCTCGTCGCAGTCGATCTCGCCGTCGAAGCGGATCTCGCCTCCGCCTCCGCAGACGAGCCAGACGGCGTCGCGATCCTTCGTGTCGAAGAACTCGACCAGGCCCCCGTCGAGCGCGACGACCCTGCGACGCTCGTCCCCCTCCCGCTCGAACGTGCACGAGCGGAACACGAGGGACGGACCTTGGTTGCTCGTCCCAATGCACCGGATGTCGTACGCACCCGCCTTGATCGTGCACGTATCCACCGTCAGTGTCGCCGACTCCTCGGCGCTCAGGTAGCCGGCGTAGACGTCGGAGCCGTACAGCCTCATGTGCGATTCCCCCATGGCCTCGGTCTCGTAGAAGACGCCGACCCACTCATCCGGGGTCTTGAGCCGCTCGCACGCCGCGGCGACCCGCGCATGGCCCTCCGTGTAGAGGTTCCATCCCGAGACGAGGCAGTCCCGCAGTCTCAGGTCGATCCCCGCGCGGTCCGCGAGCGCGTCAAGCGCATCGAACCGCGGATCGGGGCCGTCGCTGGAGTCGATGGGCCCCGCCGGGAGGCGTCCGAGGTCCACCTCGCCATCCGCCCCGGTCTCCTGGAAGCGGAGGAGGATGCTTAGCCCTGCGGGGAGGTCGCGGAAGCCGCACAGGGTCAGGCGGGTGGTCCCCGCGTTCGCCCCCGAGTCGGTCACGTCGAAGGACCAGGCGGAGAGGTCCGTGTCGACGAGGACCCAACTCATGACGTCCGGGTCCTCCTTGTCGCGCGCCGACTTTCCGTCGGGGCGCACGTTGAACGACTTGCGGCCGTAGTGCCACGAGGTCCCGTCCGGCGTCACCTTGCCGTCCTGGGTGAATTCCCAGGTCCCCGGACCGAGGATCGGCCCGAATGCGTCCACCTTGGAGGAGGTCAGGTCGATCGAGCTGTTCCCCTGCGAGAAGAGACAGACGCCGATGGAGGACTCCACGCCCTCGAGCTCGGAGTCGTACAGGTAGATCGACCCCTTGCGGTACTCGGACCGCTCGAGGAGCACGGACGAGCCGGTCGCGACCGTGTCGTGATCGCCGGTCCCGCCCGTGGACTCCGTCGCGGCATCGCGCAGGACGAGGGAGGCCCCGTCCTTGAGCACGGTATCCCCGCCCGTGGCCGCCGCGCGGTAGTGCAACCGATCGAGGGTGATCTGCTCCACCTCCATACGTCCGCCGTCGCGGATCACGATCCGCCCCTGGAGGGAGGCGCGGGACAGGTCGCGCTGCTTGCCGACCACGTGGACGACCGGTCCGCTCGAAGCGTGCGACGTCGAGTTGTCTCCCTGGACGAGCAGGACATCGCCCGAGGGCCCCTCGATCGACACCTCCACGCCAGCGGGGATCGTCAGCTCCCCCCGGCCGAGGACCTGGATGGCGGGCGCATCAAGGCCATGGAAGACGTACCTGCCGGGTTGCAGGGCGGCCTTCTCTTCCCCCTTGACCACGATGGGGGCGTAGTAGTCGTCGGGAATCCGCGCGACGACGTCCTGCGCGCGCGCGGTGGTTGGCAGGATCGCGGAGGCCATCAGGACGAGTCCAAGGCACGCCCCTCTGCGCCCCTCGCGTCGATCGAGTCTCGAGTCCATCGGAGGTCTCCCGAAGGTTGGAGTTGTTTCGATGCGCCGGTGGCCTCCGCAGCGGAGGCCTCGTCCCCGGACGCTCCCTGTCGGCGAGAGGGGTGCCTGCGGCGGAGTCCCGGAATTGCGCCCCGCGCCTCTTCCGCCGGCGGGTGGCCCTCGTCCACTCAAGGGGACCCCCTCCGGTGCGGACCGGTGAAGGATTCCGGCGGCCGTGCGATTCGCCTGGAGGAGCGGGGCGCACTGTTCCGCGTACAGCGGGCGCGCGCGGAGCGGCGCGAGGAGGGGATCCGTCGCGACCGCGAAGAGGAGCACGCCCCGCCCCCTGCGTGGGCGGGGCGCCCACTCGCGGGCCGGGTCGGTGGGAGGGGCCGAGGAAGACCGCGTTTCCTCGATGTGCGGCCGGCTGGCAACGGGTCTCCTCGCCCCTCCTGCGACCTCACCGACTTGCGGTCACCTCGTAGATCCTGACCTCGTAGGGCTTCCAATGGACGTCGAAGGCGCCCTGCTTGGAGGAAATGGGCAGGCTCTCCGGCAGGAGCGTGATGCTCGGGTCGGGAAACCGGTCCGGGGCAAGCCGAATCTGTGCCTGAACGCAGAATTCCGCGGGATTCACCGTGATGAGATAGGTCTTCCCCTGGTATTCCTTGATCATCATCTCCACCGTGACATTCCCCGTTCCCGTGATGGTCACACCTGCGTCGCCTGGCTTCTGCGAAGGAGCGGAGAAGATGGGGATCATCGACTTCAACTCCGACGCAACGGCAGAGATGGCGTGCCACTGTTTCGGATTCGCTTTGTGACTGATGTCATCCCCCCCGAGCGCCTCTCCATCAGGTCCCTCTCCATAGTCGAATCGATAGCAACTGAAGATGAGGTCGCTCACTCCCCGCACGATGGAGTAGTAGGCCACGAAGCGCATTTCCTCTTGGGTGGGGTACTGACCCTTCTCTCCGCGCCTCTCCTTCGGCCAGATGTAGTAGTCATTTGCGACGTTGTACCCGGTAAGGGCGAGCATGAGGCCCTTGTTATTGCGCGCGGCGATGTCGATCGCCGGATTCATGAAATCCCCCATGTGTGAGAGTGAGTCCCAGGGCGCCTCGAAGACGTCCGGCGGGATCGCGTTGTACTGAAGCATGATGGTGTCCGCACCCTCCAGGTATTCATACTCGTCCAGCGTGCCCGAGCAGGCGATCGAGACGGGGTGAGATGAGTCAACCGATTTGATCGCCCGGTATGCCTCGATGAGATCCTTGGGAGGCAGGGGGCCTTCTCTGCCATATGATGCGCCGCTCTCCGGTTCGTCAAAGAGCTGCCAGCCATAGAGTGCCGGGTGGTCCATGAACGTAGCAACCCGTTTGCGAATCAGGCAGACATCTCTCCTCTCAACGGCCTCCTGCGGAATGCCCAGCAGGACCCGGAGACCGAACTTGTCAGCCGCATCAAGGTACGCCAGAACCTCTGCGTCCGACGCTGTCTCTCCTTCGAACCGGTACGACTGAACCAGGTTGAACCCTGCGTCGGCAATCTCCTTGAAGTCTCCTTCGTCATCCACGGAGTACATCCCGATCGGGAAGAACCGGGGCTCCGGATCGGTCGCGCCTACTTCCAAGGCAGCGGCCAACAGCATCGTCGTGCACGCGATTCCCAAACATCGCTTCATGGTGGTGAGCCTCCAAGACCTGAATGGGCCATCGAAACGTGGTTCTACATGATCGGCGCCCGGTCCCAGGGGCTGTCGGGTTGGCCGGGTCGGCCATGCGCCACACCTACGATGGGCCGTGTTTCGGACCGTAGCGGCCGGAGATTCTCAGAATCGGCGTTTGAGCGGCAACCTCCCGCACGTGACCAAGCATACAGTCTAATGCGGGGTCGGCGCGTCGGCGCTCCTCCTCTCTTGTTCTTGCAGTGCTTGCTCGACTTCGGCCCACTCCTGCGCGTGTTCGCGGAGGGGCTCGAGCAGGGGGTCGGAACGCACGAGACGCAGGGCGAAAGGCGGGAAGTGCCAGGTGCCGAAGAGCGGATTGCCACGCACCGAAGGGTCTTGGAACGTCGCGAAATTCGCCAGCGTCCGGGGATCGTCGAGGCCGGACCGGATGCACGCCAACACCTGATCGAGGGCGAGCTGGCGCAGTGACGGATCGAACCGGGAAAGCCGGAGCAGCACGCACCCGAGCACGTAGCGGGTCTGGGGCTCGAGCGGGGACTCGAGATCGGCCTGCTCGAGGATACGGCGCGCCTGCCAGGGCGCGAAGGAATCGCGTTGGAATGTCGCCCATGACCCCTCGAGCAGCCGGATCGGGTCCTGACGCGCCAGCCGGGCCCATTGCCTGCTCGCCTCCTCCCAGTTGCGCTGCGCGAAGAGGAGGTAGCCCTCCTTGAACTGGATGACCACGTCGGAATCGCCGCGGATGCGCCGTACGTCAGACAGAACCGCCGCCGCCTCCTGGATTCGGGACAGGTAGAGGAGAGGCTCGATCTGCCCGATCAGGGCGGCCTCCATCCATCTGTCTCTCTTGAGCGCCTCCTCGAAGTATGTGAGCGCACGAACGTACGCATCGGCGCGAATGGTCGGAGCGACCTGGATTTCCTCCTCGATGACCAGGAAACCCGCCAGGGTCAGGACTTCGGCCGTTCTGTCCTGTGGAGGCAACCGGTCGATTTGTTTCAGGACCTCTGCGTTGGTGCCCTCTCCCTCGAACTGGATGAAGATGGGTATGGACGCCCGGTAGCTCGCCAGCTCGTCCGACGCGTCGGCGAGGTTCTGCAGCTTCAGAAGGAAGCTCTTCATGCGCTCCACGGAAGACCGCTCCGACGTGCCGGTCTGCCACTCCTCGTATCGCAGACGCAAGAGGGTTTTCGCCTTCCAGAGGTTTGCGGATCCGTCGTTCGGGTTCCGCGTCAGGAGCAGGTCGAAGTCCTTCAGCGCCTCGGGATACAGGCGCAGGGAGCATCGGACCTTGCCCCGATCCAATCGCCCCTCCCGGTGATCCGGCCGGAGCAAGAGGCCGCGGGTCAGGCGATCGTCGGCCTGGATTAACAGATCTCTTCTTCGTTTCACGCTCCGCAAGTCGCAGGCGTTGGCCGCGTCGAGGGCTTCGCTTCCCTCGCTGAACCGGCGGTCGGCCTCGCGCGTGCGCCAGGAGTGCCATGCCAGGCCTCCGGACAACCCAAGCAGCACCGCAAGCGCTACGGCCACCGCAAGCCGCGAGCGATAGAACCGTACCCGGAGAGCCCAGCGCCGCAGACCCGTCATGCGTGACGCCTTCACTGGGAGACCGCCCAGCCATCGATCCAGGTCGTCGGCCATGTCCAGCGCGGTCGCATAGCGCCGGTCTTCCTCCTTGGCCATGGCCTTGACGATGACCGCCTCCAGGTCAGGCGACAGATCGGGCACGATCTTTCGTGGAAGGTCGGGCTCGCGGGTGAGGATCGCCGCCAGGGCGTTCGACTCCCCGAAGGGGAGGCGCCCGGTCGCGAGCTCGTAGAGGGTTGCCCCAAGGCCGTAGATGTCCGTGCGCGCGCCCAGTTCCGACGCCAGGCCGTTGACCTGCTCCGGCGCCATGTACGCCGGCGTGCCCAGGATCTCACCCGTGAAGGTGACACGATCTTCGAGGGTGACGGTCCGTGCGAGACCGAGATCGCAGAGCACCGCCCGCCCGTCCGAACACAGGATGATGTTGGACGGCTTGATGTCGCGGTGCACCACCCCCTGTTCGTGAAGCGCGTGCGCGGCGAGGCACGCCTCGCGCACGGCCTGCACCGTCTGTCGGAGGGTGCGGCCGGGGACAAATCGCATGGGGGTTCCCTCCAGATACTCCATCGTGAAGTAGGGGACCCCCCCTTCGATGCCGGCGTCATGGAGAGTTACGAGGTGCGGGTGTCGCACTCGCGCGGCCACCTGTGCCTCGCGGACGAATCGAGCAGTGGCCCACTGGGAAGCGCCAGCGGGGTTCATCCTCTTCAGGGCGACGTGTCGTTTCAGGACCGGGTCATATGCGAGGTGGACCTGGCCGCACCCTCCCTTGCCGAGCTCGCGGACGAGGACATATCGACCGAAGGTAGCGGCGGGATCGCCCGCCTGCGGGGGTGCAAGGTCGGCGGCCTGCCCCCCCGATGTCAGCGTGGGTGGATCGACCTCGGCGGGCGAGGCTTCATCCTCCGGAGCGACGAGGGAGCGGCCGATCTGCTTGAGGACGTCGGGAGGAAGGGGGTGGGGATAGAACCGCATCGGATGAAACCGCCTGGTAGGATGCCCGGGCGAATTGGATCCTCGCGCGGATCAGTGGATCGCCGCACCATCTCGTCGCAGCAGCCAATTCGTCGTCTCACTCCCCAAAGAGGAAGCGAAGCTCTTGGTCCACATCTTCGACACGACCCACGGTCTCTCGAATCCGCTGACGCAGGGCCTCGCGCAGCATCTCCCGCACGTCGCGGATGGCGCGCCGGACCTGGTGTTCGGTCAGCCCGAAGCGCACGCCGAGCTCGACGAAGGTCGGCGCTGGCTGATTCAGGTCGTGCGCCTCGAAGAGCTCGAATCGGTTTACCAGATTGCGCACGCGGCAGAGCTCCCGTACGCGCTCGAGCGCCTCCTGCAGGAGGTTCTGCATCCAGAGCTGGTCGAACGCCTGCGCGGCCGAAACCTCCTCTGAGACGGGGGTGAAGACTGGCTCGTCCTGGAGATCCAGGGACACGAGGTTCACCCCGCCTCCCCGCTTCAGCCGGTGCTCCGCTTCATGCTCACGGAGCAGGAAGTGTTGCAACGCCCCCTGAAGGTACGCCCGGAAGCGGCCCCGCACGGCGTCTGCGCCGGCGGGGAATTCCCGCTCCAGCAGGTAGGCGAAGAACTGCTGAGTCATGTCGCGCGCATCCTCTCTGGGCTTGCGCCAGCGCATTCGAATGAAGGCGTACACCGGCCGCCAGTAGAGGCGGAAGAGGCGCTCGAGGCATGCGCGACGCTGTTCCGGCGAATCGTCGGGGAACGCGAGGATCTGCGTCCATGGCGTGTCGGGGAACCTTGAGGGCCCAGAGGGGCCCGTGTCGCTCGGCAGCATTCGACAGAGAACTCCCGCCGCAACGCGCCATGGATCATCAACAAGAAGTTGCATCCGAGCGGATCCTCGGTCCCCGCGGGTACCCCCGATGCCGATTCTACCGTCGAGAGCGGCCGACAGCAACCGCCGCCCCCCCCGCGGGACGAGGATGACCCGCATCGGCGACCATTCTATTCGCCCTGGAGGAGCGGGGCGATGCGTTCCGCGTACAGGGGGCGCGCGCGCAGCGGCGCGAGGAGGGGATCGGTCGCGACCGCGACCCGGGTCAGGAAGAGCGGGAAGAAGAAGTTCGATCGCTTCCACGGCGCCGAGAACCCCTCCTCGGGCCAGCCGTGCCCGGGGCGCGTCTGGAACAGGTCGTTCGTCGAGGCGATCTCCAGGGCCCGGGCCAGCTCCCCGGCGGCCTCCTCGAGAGGGCCGTCGTCGCCGGTCCGCCGAGCGAGGTCGCACAGCGCGCAGGCGCACACGTACCGCGCATGCACGGCGCAGGCCGGATCCACCGCTTCCACCTCCTCGACGGGACGGGCAAACGCGATCGCCTCCTCGGGTCTGCCCGCGAGGAGGTGGGCCACGGCGACCTCGAGGGGCGCCCCGCCGGGGATGCGGGACAGGTCGGTGCCGGCGAAGACCTTCACCGCGCCCTCGGTGTCGCCGGCGCGGATCCGCGCCGCGGCCCGGATCATCTGGAAGTTCACGCCCAGGTCGGGCCGCCCCAGCCGCGTCGCCATGCCCGCGATCGACTCCGCCTCCTCCAGGCGGCCGCCCTCGAGGAGGACCCCCGCCAGCCAGTGCCACGCCTCCCCGAACAGCGGATCGAGCGAGACGGCGCGTCGCAGGAACTGCTCGGCGGCGGCGTGGTCGCCGAGCAGGTCGTAGATGAACCCGTTCGCGAAGCACCCCTCGGGGGAGAGATCCCCCCCGGGGAGCGCGAGCGGGTCGTCCCATGCGTTGAAGCCCCCCTCCACGAGGCGGGCGAAGAGGGCCGCCTGCGCCCGGACCGCCACTCCGGTCGCCGACTGCGCGACGTGCTTGCACCACTTCGTCGCCCGAGGCGTGACCCCGGCCAGATCCCCCGTGTCGGGAACGGCGAATCGGCAGAGCGCCGAGCGGAAGTGCGCCCGCGCCAGGTCGAACGCCGCGTCCGCCTCCCCTGCGACCTGCAGCGCCTCGAGCTCCGCGACGGCGGTGTCGTACGCCCCCAGCTCGAGATCGACCCGGGCGAGCAGGCGGCGGGCAGGGAGCGATCCGGAGCCCGGCCCCTGGGCGGCCCTCGCGAGTGTCGCGGCCTCCTCGAGCCCTCGGCGCCGCTCGTCCAGGCGATCGCGAGAGGTGATCGCGCGCGCGCCGGCCGCCTGCCGCTCTGCGCGCAACAGGCGCTCCTGGGAGGGATCCGGCCGAGGTCCGAGCCAGGCCGCGGCCCCGAGCGCGACGCAGGCGAGGAGGAGAGTGGTCACGACCACGCGCCCGCGGTGGAGGCGGAGGGCGCGGACGACGCGGCGTCGGGGCGTCATCGGCAGCGCCGTGATCGGCCGGCCGGCGAGGAACGCCTCGAGGTCCTCCGCGAGCGCTTCCGCGGTCGGGTACCGTCGCCGCCGGTCCTTCTCCATCGCCCTGACGACGATCGCCTCGAGCTCGCGAGGCACCTCCGGCCGAACGGCGCGCGGGAGCGCGGGCTCCCTCCGCAGCACGCTGTCGATCGCGGCCGCGACCGTGCGCCCTGTGTGTGGGGGCCTTCCCGTCAGGAGGTGGTAGAGCGTGGCGCCGAGGTTGCAGACGTCCGTGCGGGCGTCGATCTCCACGGTCTGCCCCAGCGCCTGCTCCGGGCTCATGTACTCGGGAGTTCCGATAATCTGGCCGGATTGCGTGAGACCCGGCGACGCCACCTCGCGCGCAACGCCGAAGTCCGTCACGACGGCGCGGCCGTCCCGCGCGACGAGCACGTTGGAGGGCTTGATGTCGCGGTGGACGACGCCGTTTTCGTGCGCGAAGTGGAGAGAGCGCGCCACCTGGGCCCCGACGCGGGCGATCTCCCGGGGGTCGCCGCCGATCCAGGTCTCGAGGCTCGTCCCCTCGACGAGTTCCATCGTGTAGCAGGGCTCTCCGTTCCAGGTCCCCACGTCGTACACAGAGACGATGTGCGGGTGCGAGAGCCGGGCCGCGAGCGATGCCTCGCGCATGAACCGGGACCGGTCCTCGTCCCGCGAGCCGAGCCTGAGGAGCCGCTTCATGGCGACCTCTCGCTTCAGGATCGCGTCGTACGCCCGATGGACGGAGCCCATCGCGCCCTCCCCAAGCTTCCCGAGCAGGGAGTACCTCTGCGAGAGGTCGGGAACCGCGCAGCTCGGGGTCCGCAGGGGAGCCGGCTCCTCGAGCCCCGGCTCGGCGAAGAGGCGGCGCGCGACGGCCAGCGTGATGGGGGGGAGTCGGCTCATTCTAGGCTCCGAACAACGCCGACAGTTCGGCGGCGACATCGGAGGGATCGAGGACCGTCTCCCGGGCGCGCTCGACCAGCGCCTGGCGGACGGCAAGGCGGACGTGGCGAAGCCTGTTCTGCACGTCGTGCTCGGAGACCCCGAGCGCGGAGGCCGTCTCCCGGTAGGTCGTCGTCGGCGCCGGGGCCAGGTCGTGCCGACGGAACACCTCGAACCAGGCCGCGCGCCCGCTCGCGGCGTACGACTCCTCGATCGACGCGATCACGTCCGCGAGGAGCGCCTGCGCCCAGGCCCGGTCGAAGGCCTCCTCGGGCGAGAGTCCCTCGGCGGCGACCTCGAGGCCGCACTCCGAGTCGGCGTCCAGGGGAACGAGGCGCCTGCTGCCGCTGCGCTTGAGCCGCGAGCCGTCGCGGGCACGCTTGCAGAGGAAATGGTGGAGGGTCGATCGGACGAACCCGCGGAAGCTCTGCGCGCGCCCCGCGAACCCGAGGAGCGGTTGTCCCTCGATGAAGAGGGAGAAGTACTCCTGCGTGAGGTCCTTCGCCTCCTCGTTGGCCCGTCGCCAGCATCGGCGGATGTACCAGTAGACGGGCTTCCAATAGAGGCCGATCAGCCGCTCCAGACAGACGCGGGACGGTTCGCCGCCCGCCGCCGCGCCGAGGACGACGGACCAGGAGGTTGCGGGGAATTCCCGCGCCGCACCCCCGATCAACGTGGTCTGCGATGGCATGGGTGTCTCCCTCCAATCACTTCTTCCCACTCCAATGAACCCTGCGCCCCGACCCGTTTGGAACCGAGGGTGAGCCGGCGTCGCCACCGGCGGGGGGGTGGGGGGAGGTGCGCGAACGAAGTGGGCCTCGTCGCTCCCCGCGCCCCTCGGGGTCGGCACGCTCGCGACGGGGTCAATCCTGATTCGCTCGTAGAAAGTCGGCGCGCAGCGCCGAGTTTCTACGGAGCGAATCAACCCTCCGAAGCCGCCCCGCAGGGCGGCGAAGGAGGGTGCGACCGAACGGCCGCCAAGCAGCCAAAGGGGGAACAGTACACTTCGCATTCCGGCTCCATGAACCGTGCGCACCCCCGTTGTTTCGGAGATTCGCGCAGACGAAATCCGGGCGATTCCCGCGGTAACCCCCCGGCGATCCGCGGCGTATTCGCTGCTCGATCACGCGGGTCTTCGTCGGGCCCGCAGACCTGGGGCGTAGCCGTTGATCGAGGAGGTGCCCATGAATCGCAGATTCCATCGTTGCGGAACCTGGACGCTCGTGATTGCCCTTGCCGGCGGGATCGCATTTGCCCAGGGGGACCCGGACCTCAGACGCGGATTTCCCGTGCAGACGTACGAGACAGGGGGCAGCTACCAAGCTGGCCACGGGATCCACGTCCTCGTCGGCGACGTCGATGGCTCGAAGCGCATGCAGATCTTCGCGAGCGGTCTTGCGAGGGGACCGCTCTACGCGTGGGGCCCGGATGGATCGCCGACGCCCGGCTGGCCGACAGGGGGATTCGACGGTGCGGTCTACCCGGCGCTCGGCGTCCTCTCCAGGGAGATGCCGGGAATGCAGGTGTTCTCCGTCTCGTACGCCCGGGAGAATGCCCTGGTCGCGCGTGACGGGGCCGGGCGGACGATGGCCGGCTGGCCTCGGGACGCCGCGAATTTCGGCAGCAGCCCTGCCGCTCTCGCGGATGTCGACGGGGACGGCGTCGACGAGATCTTCGTCGGAGAAGAGGACTGGGGCGTGCATGCCTACTACGCGGATGGCAAGCGCCTCCCCGGGTGGCCGGTGTACGACTACCGCTTTGGAGCCCAGCAACGGTTCACGCCGGCCATCGCGGACATCGACGGCGACGGCAAGCCCGAGATCGCCTTCGAGTCGAACTGGACGACCTCAGGCCAGTACCTGTTCGCCTACCACGCGGACGGCAGTGCGGTGGCGGGCTTTCCCGTCCGCCTGCCGAGCGCACTGTTCGCGCAGTACGCGGTCATCGGCGACGTGGACGGCGATGGCGAGCTCGAGATCGTCGTGGCAGCGAAGATGGAGATCAGCGGACGGACGGGCGTGCTCGAGGTCTCGCCTTCCGGCAAGCTGAAGCGTTCCTGGGTGGCGGGGGAGTTCACCAGCTACGGCCCCGGTATCGCCCTCGCCGACCTGGACGGCGACCGGACCCCGGAGATCGTCGTCCAGTCCGATGAGACGCTCTTCGTCTGGAACGGCTGCGGCGAGCCGCTCCTGGGGTGGCCGCGCCACTTCCCGAGCCAGCGGCACTGGGACTCCGCACCGGTCGTCGGCGATGTCGACGGAGACGGATTGCCCGACATCGTCGTCGCGTGGCCCGAAGAGGTCGACGCCTTCAACCGGTGCGGCGCCGCGCTCGAGGGGTTCCCCAAGGGGATCCCCATGGGAATCCCGGCGGTCCCCGCGATCGCAGACCTCGATGGGAACGGGCATAACGAGGTCATCCTCATGGGTGAGCCCTGGGATGGGACTGCGCACCTCTACGACAGGGTGTGGGTCCTTGACACCTCCTGGGCACATCCGGATGCCAAGTACGGGCCGATCGAGTGGGGCCAGTTCCAGGGGGGCCCGCGACACCAGGGCGTCTACGTGTCGCCGTGTGCTCGGTAGCGCACGAGGATTCGGGAGGGGGTCTGGTGACCCCCTCCCTTCTCGAGTCATCCAGAAACCGAGGAGCATCGACATGTGGCATGAGCTTTCTGCGTTCGCCCTCTGCCTGTTGGTCTTCGTGTGCCTCCCGGCAGACGCCCAGGACCCGGGGGTCATCACGTATCGCGACCAGTTCGTCCACGGAATGTACGTCCAGGGCGACGTCACGGACTTCGCGCAGGCCGCGGGGATGGAACGTTGGACCTACATCGGCCGCATGATGGACGACATCCGCGCCATGGGGCTGACCGTCATCCATCCGAACAACCTCGACTTCGCGGACCTGCCCCGATGGTGCGCCATGGCCGATGCGCGCGGGCTGCGTGTGATCGCCCAGGGCACAGGAGGTCTCTACAACTACTACATGTGGGACCCGACCGACCCGTTCGGCTCTCCGGATCCCGTGGTGCGCCGACAGATCTACCAATCGCGCGTGCTGCCGTACTTCCAGTCGTTCGCCCCGACGATGCGCACGAACCGCACGCTCCTCGCCTACTGCCTGACCGAGGAGGTGAACCTGCCCGGCGACCTGATGGTCTGGGAGGACCTCGGCGACCTCACCACCGCGATTCGGAACATGGATCCCTCGCACCCCGGCTTCGTCGAGCATCTCGACATCCCGATGGCACTCCTCAGCCTCCAGATCCAGCGGCCGGAGATGCTCTCCTTCGGACCCGGGACTCTGTGGACGGGGTCCTGGAGCCAGGAGGTGGACGACTTCGAACAGTGGCTCGAGCCGGTCGGGAGGGCCTGCCGCCAGAACAACTGCGCATTCTATGCGGTGCTGGAATCGACCATGCAGTTCAAGAGGATCGGGGACGCGTGGGTCCCCCGGGTCTGGACGCCGGCGGCGGCCGACTATGGTCTGCAAGCCTGGCTCGCCTGGGCGGAGGGCGCGCAGGGATTCGACTTCTGGTGGTACCACACGACGCGCGACCAGGACCCGGACCACAGGGAGCTCCTCTTGCGCGGCGTGCGGGACGAGAACGACATGCCTACGCCGGTGATGAACGCAATCACGATCCTCTCATCGCAGCTCGCGCCCCTCTCGACATACATCACCAGGCTGCGGATCGTCGAGGACAACGGCGGCTTGCCCTACGCCCGCGCAGGGTCCTGGGTCCGCCTGCGCGTCATGCAGATGCCGGACACGGGTGTCAGGTTTCTGCTCGCTGTGAACAAGGACACGAGCAACCCGCAACCGATCGGCGCGGATCTCTCGTCGCTGCTGCCCTGCGGGACGCAGCCGACCCTCGTCCCGGACGGGACACCCGTGGACGCGATGACCCTGCAGGTGCCTCCGGGGCAGGGAGTCCTCCTTCGCCTCGGGTGCCGATAAACATGAAGCGGTCGAACCGGTAGCATGCGATTCGAGTCGCGGTCTTGATTCGTTCGGCAACCGACGCGTGGGAGTGGATGGATGGGTTCCACAGGGCCTTATGGTCTGATCGTCTGGTACATCTTCCTCTTCCTTGGACTCTTCGGGAGCTTCGGCCGTGGGAAGGGGTGGGCAACACTGCTGGTGGCCATGCTCCTCGGTGTCAACACGATGCCGATGCATGGGAAGAACGCCGCAGTCCCTTCCCCGCCGCAGGACCGAGCGGGAAGCCTTCAGGATCGCGTGGCGGGCAACTCGTATGTCATCGGAGTCTGCCTGATCCTGTGGTACCTTGACGGCGTGCATCGGCGACGGCGCTCGATCGGAGTGTGGAAGGCGCTGGCGCCGACGACGATCGGTGAACGAGTCTGCCTCGGGGGAATCGCCCTCTGCTTGCTTCTCGGCAGCCTTCCAGGAGGGGCGTACGAGCCCCTCGTCCGGTAGACAGCCCGTGCCACGCGGAGGGTCCTGCCGTCGCATCGGTAGTTGCCAGATCCCACTCCGGGGCGTCGGCCGTCACGCGACGGACCGCCCTTCCGGCTGCCCGTCGGGGAACCACCCGCGGATCTCGTCGGCGAGCCGCCGCATGTCCCTCGCATTGCGTGACTCGACGAATCCAACGAGCCCGAAGAGGAGGAGTGCCCCCAACCCGAGCGGAATGAGGTGGTCGCCCAAGAGCCGGCGGTGGAGTGGGAGACCGAGGTTCCCGTCGACGATGAGGTCGAAATACGCCCAGCCGAGCCAGAGGATCAGGAGGAGATGCCGCAGACTCCCGCCCCGGCCTCCGCAGACATTCCGGGAGGCGTGGATCGTGACATGAACCAGGGTGGTGCTGTCTTCGGCTTCGATGCGCCCCTCGGCATGCGGAGCAAACACTTGGCGGCAGGGGATCGAGGGCCTTCCGATCCGCACCTCGAAACGGCCATTCGCCGTCCGGCCGTAGCACGGCTTGAACCCGGTGTAGCCGGCAAGCGACTCCGCATAGGAAGGACTCAGATTCGCGGCAACGCGCTGTTCCACTTCCGGGGGTGAGCCTGGGACTCGGATACGGAATTGTTCTTCCATGTCCTGCCTCCTCTCGAAACTGGATGACAGGGTATCCATACACAGGGCACATCACCCACGTTTCCGTCAGTCACCACGGATTGGATGCGCGCCCGACGGGAGCTCACCGGATCCGACGACTGAACATGCCAAGGCCGAACAAGATGAGGACGACCCCAGGCCCGCGACACGCGACATCCGGGAACGGCCCGTGAACCAATTCCCATTGCGAAAGAGGTACCAGGACCAGATCAGCAGCCCCCCACCCGCTAGGATGGAGACGACGCCCACAAGGTAGGCGAGCCACGGGAACGCGGGCCCGAGGACCTTCACGGCCACGGCGCGGGTGGCGAGTCACTCCTCCCAAGCACGCCCTCCGTCAGGCCGGTCCGTGTTCGCGGCGGGGTCGCCCGAACGCTCGATGACGCCGAGGAGGGATCCCTGCGTCGTCAGGACATAGACGAGCGCAGGGAGGCCGATCACGATCCAGCCGAGGATGGCATTCCCCATCGTCGGTTCGGAGCGTCGGCCGATGCAGGACAGGGAGCCGGGGTGGACGACGAACTCCTCGACGACATAGGCCGTTTCGAGGAGGAATATCGCGAGTCCAATCATCCTCCGCGCCCAGCGAAAGCGGAGCGGGTTCCACAAACCGATCAAGAGGACAGGTTGCTGATCGCTAGTCCTACAACGCTGGTTTCGCCAGCCCCGAAGGGGCTATCCAAGAAAGCCAGGGGCGCAGCCCCTGGTTTCCACGCATGCATCGTGACGTGAGCCCTGAAAGGGCGGCCCATGAAATGTGTCGCCCTTTCAGGGCTCCAAACGCGACGGTCGGAAAAGCCCCAGGGGCTGCGCCCCTGGCTGTCTTGACGTCGCCCCTTCGGGGCTGAAGTAGCGTTGTAGGACTAGTGAGGCATCCCGTTGTCCCCGAGGAACTGCAGGAGCTCGTCATCGGAGACGGACTGCGTGTCCGACAGGTCGCGGTTCGCGAACTCCGACGGGACCACCGGCCTCTGGAAGCGGACGAAATCGAAGCCGACCTCCAGGTCGGGGTGTCCCCAAGTGATCCTCGTCGCGTCGTGCACGGCCGGCTCCATCACGCGGCAACTATCCCAATCCGTGTAAGACGTCATGCCCACCTGCAGGGTGGAGGGGAGGTCGTTGCGCCAGTAACGCGCAAGCACGTACCACTGCCCGCCCGTGGGCCTCCCGAGAAGGATGTAGACGTCTCCGATCCGCGCGACCTGCAGGGTCCCCTCGCCCGCGCCCGCATCGAGGAGGTCGTACACCGAGTTGTTGTTCGTCGTGGTCTTCATCTCCAACTGGAAGTTCCCCGGAGAGTCCGCGCTCCCCACCGAGAGGAAGAGGTAGTTCTCGCCATCGGGCTGGCCCGCCGGCGGCGGGACGTTGCGGGGGGCTCGAATCATGAGACCTCCGAGCGAAAACGACGCCGTGGGGGCGCCCGTGCGCGCACGATTCGACACGTGCATCTCGGTCGTCACCACGAAGTCCCCGCTCACCAGCTTGTAGGTCAGCTCGCCTCGGTACTGCATGTACCAGACGCTCGAGAGGGGTCTCATCGTGAGGAAGCCGGCCTGCGTCGCGCCGATGTCGATCGACTCCATGTGGTCCACCATCCCCGTCTCGGTCTGATAGAGACGGCTCCAGTTCTGCATCGTCCGCGGGTCGTTGAACTCGTCCCCCAGCGCGCCCAGGCTCCCCTGGGCGAGACAGGCCGATGCAAGGCTCATGAACAGGGCCGCGAGGCAGACGTGGAAGACAGCGAGCATGGTGCGGAACATGGTCACCTCCATGAATCAGTCGGACCCCCAGGAAGCACCCTTCTCACCACAGAGCGGGCGCGCTTTGGTTTCCTTTGCCCCCGATACAGATGGCTCGGGAAGGTGTGACCGGGAAATTCGGAATCCCGGATTCGCGGTCACGGAGGCCTCAACAGTGACTATGGGATGTGGGAGCGATGGTTCGCGCCCGTCCGAAGGGAAGGGGTCGAGCTTGGATGAAAGGAGGCGCCATGACGAGGATTCGACGGGGATCTGGATGGCCAGTCCCTCGAGGTTGTGCGCTTGCGGTGATCGCGGTCGCCCTGGCCGCCTGCCTGCGAGTGGACCGTATCGCGCCATCGGGAGGCAGGGGACCCGCTTCACGACGACCGGTGCTTCAGACGGGAGAGGCGGCCAGGCGTACGGGCGAGGTCGCCCTGGGGGCAGCGCTCCCCGCGCCGCTGCCCCGGGAGAAGGCGCAGTCGGGGAGCGGCGCGGCCGTGGACCGCGAGGCAAGGCCCGCCGCTGACACGGCGGCGGCCGACGAAGGGGCCCGCACGGCACCGCGCACCCGGAACTCCCCGGTCCCCAGACGGCGCGGCGTCTGGAAGTAGTCCGTGTCGGAGGGGCGCCGGTCCGCAGCCTCCGTCGAGGATCGAATGGATCTCGCCGAGGTGGCCTCTCCTCGGGGAGGGGAATCCGAAGATGCCGCCGGGATCCTGCCCCGGGGCGCGCATCAAAGATGCGGCGGATCGCGCCTAGCGTACGCCGGCGCGGGCTCCCGGCGGGGTGGCTCGCGGGCGAGGCCCGGGGCGTGCGAGCCTTCCAGGCGCGGCAGATCGATCCTCCTGGCGGTCCCTCGAGGCAGGGGCGGTCCCTCGGGAAGGGGATCCGAGCGCCTGCGTGCCCATCGGCCGCCGGGGGGGCCATGGCCCGTGGGACCTGGTCGCCGAACCGGCGTCCGCGACCGCATGTCCCATCGAGGGCGACGGCACCGACCCGGTGACCTGGTCCGACAGAGGGCGAGGCTTCGGGAGAGAGACGACGAGCGGGGACGACGAGGTCCTGCGCGAATCGGAGGCGCCGTTCACCCTCGCGACGACCGTCCGCGCTCGATCGGTGCGGCGCCCCCCCGGGCCCGCGAACGACGACCGCAGCTCCACGGCGGCGACGAGGGAGACGCACAACACGGCGAAATGCAGCAGATGCTGCAGGGACCGTCTCGGGCTCCTCATGGCCTCCTCCTCGGTGGATCGACAGCGTGTCCGTTCATGCGCCCCGGCCCATCCGATGAACCGTGGCGACGACTGCCGTTTAGATTCGCGCAGCCCGCTGCGTTTGGCGGCGGGCGCATGGCTGCCTACTGAGCGAGGCTCACCCGCGCGACCGCGCGCGCCTTGAAGCTGAGCTTGATCCTCGCCTCGCCGCCTGTCACGGAGACCCACTCCGAACTCCCCTTTTCCAGGCCCTGCCCGTCGGAGCTGTGGTCCGGATCGATCCACTGCACCAGGACCTCGATCCAGCCGTCGGAGGGCGCGAGTCCGGTGAACGTCAGCGTGGTGTCGTGGTCCTGCGCCGTGTCGTTCACCAGGATCGTCGAGACCCGCGTCTCCGTCCGGACCGCCATGACCTCCAGCGGCGATCCACACGACTGTGCCGTCGTCAGGAACTCGCCACCCATCATCCCCCGCAGCATCTGCAGGGCCGCGTACGCGGGGCGGAGGGAGAATTCCTTCACCGGCGGGATGTACTGCCTCTCGCCGACGCCCCCCATCGGGTCGATCCACTGCTCCTCGGCGGGAGCGGTGACGACCGCGATCCCGGCATAGCCGGTATCGTGGTCGAACGGCCAGAGGTATGCGCGTTCGAGGCCGCCTCCCCCTGACGGCGAGGCCTGGTCGACGATGTTCCCCGCGATGTGCGCGGCCACGTCGTGGAGGTCCTGACCGCCATCCGGGTCGTACCCCCACCCCCGGTTCCAGCCGAGGACGACCTGCGGCGTGTCCTCCGGGTAGCCGTGGCGCTTCAGCATCTGGCGAACCGCGGCTGCGCCGGTCGACATGCGCGGGAACCCGCCCCAGTTGTAGTCCTGCCATACGAGGCGGTCGATGGTCACAGGGGCGCCGCAAGAGGCCTCGTTCGACCTCGCCAGGGCCTCGAGAAAATCCTCGAGCGTGAAGGCGGTGCCGTCATAGGGGAACCACGTCATCGTGTGCGCCCCGCCCACGCGCGCCTCCGGGTCGATCTCCTTGACCGCCTCCCAGGTATTCCGATAGAGCTCGAGGTAGTCACCCAGGATCTCCCTGCGGCTCTCCGGGTCCGCCAGGTCGCGATTGCGCCCGCGCCAGTACCAGGTCGACTCCGCCTCCTCCCACACCATGTAGTCGACCCTCTCGATGTGGAACTCTTCCTTGAGCGACGTGATGTACCTCACCGTCTCCCTCACGACGTACTTCCACTCCTCATAGTCCGCGGGGGCGACGTACTGTGCGTCCTCGTGATCCTCAGGAAGCATGGAGATCGCCGGCGGCATGTAGCCGATGCAGAAGGCGACGGAGCGGCACGCGAGGGCCCCGGGGTCGAGGACGTGCTCGAGGGATGCACGGAGGGGGGTCGGATCCACCACGGGCCGACCGTCCTTCCCCCGCCACACCTGCGCGCCTCCGCCGTCGGGGCTCGTCTCGAACAGGTTGATCTGCCCAACGTGGAGAGAGACACCGCGCCACGCATCCAGCAGCCAGTGGTCGTAGGCGTCCGGGTCGTATCCCGGCGGCGCGGTTCCCTCGAGCGCTAGCCCCCCCTGGAACCCGAGGAAGTCTCCGATGCGGTCCGACGAACCGTTCCCGGTCTGCGTGTCGACGGTGACCGTGGAGGGTCCCTCCGCGGCCGCTGGGAGCGCGAACATGGCGGCGAGCACGGTCGCGACGATGCCACATGACTTCATGGGTGCCTCCTTCCGGCGGTCCCTTCGACCGCCACCTTCGAGGACGGCCTCGAAGTCCGGGCCGGTAGAGGAATCCGGCGTCGCTACGAACCGGATCCCGCGGGGTCCGGCGGATGGAGGAGCGGCGCGATCTCCCGGTCGTAGCGGGGACTGCCGCGGAGGGAGGCGAGGAGAGGGTCCATCTCGACCGCCCCTGTCGAGAGGAAGGTGAAGAAGAGGCAGACGCAGCGACGTTCGGCCTGTGCGAAGCCGCCCCCCTCGGAGCCCTCGCCCGACGCGAGCTCTCCGCTCGCGCGGGCGAGCGTCAGCGCGAGGGCCAGGTCGCCGACCGCGCTGTCGCTCCGGCCCAGAGCTGCGAGCGCACAGGCTCGCAGGTACCGCGCCTGGACGACGACCGACTGCGGCTCGTCCGGCGACGCGAGCGCATGATCGCACGCCACGAGCGCCCCGGAAGCGTCGCCGTCCTTCAAGCGGATCGCCGCCACATCCAGGACGCAGTCGGAGCCGAGGGAACCGAGGTCCCCCCCTGCGAGGTGCGCGAGCGCCTCGCTCGTCCTGCCGAGGGCGAGGCACGCCTCCGCGCGCAGCCGTTCGATCGCGTAGTCCGCCTCGGCACGTCCCGCCCGCGCGGCGGCATCGGCCGCATGGAGCGCCTCTCCCGCGCGTCCGCAGCGGAGGAGGACGAGTCCGAACGAGCACCATGCCTCGGCGAAGAGAGGGTCTCTCCCCAGGGCGTCCCGGTAGCGTCGCTCGGCCTCCACGTCGTCGCCCCAGGCCTCCGCGAGAATCGCGGCCCCTGCGCACGCCTCCGCGCACAGGTCGCCCGCGGGCGGCCCTGGCACATCCTCGAGGTTCTTGAATCGTCGCATGGCGAGATCGGTCAGAAAGCGCGCCTGCTCCCGCGCGAAGGGAGCGCCGGGGGAGGAGACCACCGCATCCGCCAGGGGCGCCATGGATGGATCGACCGGTTGGACCGGGTCCATGGACGAGAACGCCCACCGGGAGAAGGATGCACGAAAGAGGCGTCGCACCTCGGAGAACGGGTCCGCCGGGCTGGGCGCGACCCCGGCCGCCGGGGGAGGAGGCGAAGTGTGGAGCCGCGCGACCTCCGTCGCGCCGAAGGTGACGAAGGCGAGCGCGATCGTGGAGAGGAAGACACGAGCGCGCCGCCGTTGGACCGCCCCGACCCGTCGGCCGGCCAGGAACCGCTCCAGGTCCCGCGCGAGCTCCGCTGCCGTGGGGTATCGCTTCCGTCGGGTTGCCGACATCGCCCTCTCCACGATGGCGGATAGCGCAGAAGGAACCGCTGCGCGTAGGGAACGAAGGGGTCTGGGCCGGCCCTCGAGGGTTCGTGCGAAGACCTCGCCGACCGTCCGTCCCTGGAACGGCGGCCGCCCGGCGAGCAGCGTGTAGAGCGTCGCGCCAAGGGAGTACACGTCCGATCGAGCGTCCACCTCATGCGTCCGGCCGAGCACCTGCTCCGGGCTCATGTAGTCGGGCGTGCCGAGCGGCGCCGCGTCTCCCGTGAGGCTTGACCGCGTGCAGACCTCGCGGGCGAGGCCAAAGTCGCCCACCACCGCGCGTCCGTCGGGCCGAAGGAGGATGTTCGACGGCTTGAGGTCGCGGTGCACGATCCCCGCGCGGTGGGCGACGTCGATCGCGCGCGCGATCTCGGCCACGATTCGCGCCGCCTCGCGGGGGTCGCCCCCGACCCGCGACTCGAGAGTCGGTCCCTCGATCAGTTCCATCGTGTAGTACGGAACGCCATCCCACTCCCCGACGTCATGCACGGCCACGATCTGCGGATGGGAGAGGCTCGCGGCCATCCGCGCCTCGCGGAGGAACCGGCCCGCGGACGGGCCGCCGGCCGCTTCGGGCCGGAGCCGCTTCAGCGCGACGCGCCTCCCAAGGAGACTGTCGAACGCCTCGAACACCTCCCCCATCCCCCCCTGGCCGATCTTCCGCCCGAGGCGGTAGCGGGGACCCCCTCGATCGCCCCCAGAGGAGGCCGGCTCCGGAGAGGAGGCCGCCTCCGCGCCGAGCTGCAGGAGGAGCGTGTCGCCGCACCCTGTCACACCGCTCATCGGCCGAGCCCCCGGCCGAAGAGCGTCGCCAGCTCGGTCTCGACGTCCTCCCCCTCCGCAAGCGTCTCCCGGACGTTCCTCACGAGGAGGTCCCTCAGCGAGTGCTGCGCGTGACGTAGGTAGTTCTGCACGTCGTCCACGGAGATCCCGAGCGTCGCGGCGGTGTCCGCGTAGGTCGGCCGATCCCCTTCGCCGAGGCGGGTCCGCCGGAGGACCTCGAAGTACGCTGATCGTCCGCTCGCCGTGTACATCTCCTCGAGCGCCGTCAGGCTCGCGCGCATGAGGGCGATCGCCCACTCGCGGGGGAACTCCTGGTCCTCCGGGTCTGCGGCCAGCTCGGCGGCTGCGTCGAGGGCAGTCTCCTTCGCCTGGCCGCCACGGCGAAGGCAGAGGGCCCGGCGGTGCCTGTCGACGAGGAAGTTCTCAAGCGCGCGACGGACGAAGCTCCGAAACCGTGCGCCATCCGCGCGGCACTGCGAGATCGCCCCGCGCTCGAGGAGCGTCGCGAAGAACTCCTGCGTCAGGTCCTTTGCGTCCTCGTTCGACTTCCGCCACCGTCGGCGGATGTGGACGTAGACCGGCTTCCAGTAGGTGGCGAAGAGTCGCGCGAGGGCCTCTCGCGAGGACGCGCCGGGCTCGGCTCGCGCCCCCAGCACGACGGACCAGGAGGTCGTGGGGAACGACTGGGCGTCACCGCCCATGGACGTCTCGGGGTCGAACATGCAGGGTCTCCCGGAAGCAGGTGGAGGGTCCCTCTCCACTGAACCGGAGCGCCCGATGCGTTTGAACCTCCGAGACGTCCCTCAGGACCTACCGTGGCGAAACCGCCTCGGCGGGCAGCGGCTCGAGGTCCGGCCGCTCGTGCGCGCCGATGTCGAACCGGCGGCCGATGGGCGGGAGCCGGTTGCCGAAGAAGTCCTGGTCCCCCGCGGGCAGCCCGTAAACGGACTCGAGGTCCGTCCCCGCGTCGATCATCGGCGAGCCCGCGCCCAGCCGACAGCCCCGGAGCTCGACGAGGCTGCGCCGCGGCAGGAGGTCCTCCGACGCATAGGGGTCGACGAGCCCGGGGTCGGCCGTCTTCGCGACGTAGGAGCCGCCCAGGATCTCCTGGCCCGTGCCCGCGCAGCCGTCCGTCGACACCGTCAGCGGGTTCGACCCCGAGGACCCCGGGCAGCTCCCCTCGTCGAGGGAGAGCGTCCCCTGGAAGGTCTGCCCGCTGCCGAGGAGGAGGGCGTCGCCTGCCGTGTACTGTCCGCGGCTGGCGCGCTTGAGCGTCCGCCACGGCAGGCCCGTCGTGCCCGTGTTGCCGTCGTCTCCGTGGATCGCGTCGACGTAGCAGGTCTCGGCCCGAACCGCCGTCCCGAGGAACAGGACGATCAGGAAGAGGCAGGGGACGATCGGTCTCCGACCGCAATGGGTTGTCATGAAGCCTCCCAGAGAGTACGTGTGTCGCACCGGTGGGGAGCCCCATCGGGCCCACCGACTCCCTGGACGTTGTCGTCGGCCGCGCCGGTAAGGGGAATCCGCCGGCTTCGGTTCAAACGTTCAGGTTGGCTGGGTTCAGATCTCCTTCACTGGCTTTGGAGCGGCAGCGCCGCTACTTTTTCGAATGCCTGCCTGGAGGGTCACCATGTTCCGTACGTTCGTCTTTGCCGCCTTCCTCGCGCCGATCGTCGGCTGCACCGCCGGGGTCTACGTCCATCACGGGCCGGTGGTCGCCGAGGTGCACGTCGACCCGATGGTGAACGTCGTCGTCGGGTACACGCACTGGCATCCCGAGACCGTGTGGTACTGGAGCCACTGCGGCTGCACGTGGGGGGAGATCGTCCTCCTTCACGACGTCGCCTTCTACGCCCACGTCAGTCCGCACGTCGTCTGGGAGTTCCACTGGACCTCGCACCACGCGTGGACCGAGACGGTGGCCTGCTACCACGTCGAGGAATCGATCGTTCACCAGTACTACGAGTCCACCACGACCGTGGAGACGTTCTCCTCGATCACGGACGAACAGCTCGTGCACAGCGCGACGGTCGACGCCGTGGCGGACGTCTACGACGTCCCGGAGAGCGAGGTCGAGGGGCTGTTGGCGGAGGGCCACACGGACGAGCAGATCGCCGCCGCGTTCGATCAGACCGCGGTCGACACGGACGTGGAGGGCGTGCGTTCCGCGCTCGCAGCCGAGGCGGAGCACCCCGCCGAGGTCGAGGCGCAGCCCGAGGAGCCCGCGGCGGAGGAGCCTCCTGCCGAGGCGGAGGAGGTCCCCGCGAGGGAGGGCGGAGACGACGACGAGGAGAAGAAGCCGGAGGAGGGAGGGCGCTAGACAGGCGGGGAAACGCCGCCGCCGGGTCGCTCCGCCACAGCCAGCTTGCGCGGAGCCGACCCTCGGCATCCGTCGCGCGACCCTTCGATTTGTCCCCTCCACCCACCAGTACTCGGTGAGCAAACTCCTGAGACCGGAATTCGCGATGGATTCGAAGCGACGTCCGCCCGGATCGACCTGGCCGTCCCGCGGAACACCTCCAGGTAGCCGCGCGAGCCTGCGCCAAGGCCGACCGTCGGCTCCATCCCCGGCCGCGCGGCGTGCCGCTCGATGAACCGCATGAGCCCATCGTACTTCGGCGCCTCGGAGCGCGGCTGGTCGATGTATTCGAGCGCCCCCCAGCATGAGTCGTCGAAGTAGCGGCTCGACTCCTCGAGGTGGTTGAACAGCCCTCCGCGGACCTCCATCGACTCCCACGCCGCGAGGTAGTCGTCGTAGCAATCGCGCATCCGCGGGTTCCGGTTCGCTTTCTGGATCAGGGCGTCGACCTCGGTGTTCCGGAACGTGGGGGTGCCGAGGCCCTGGCCCCCCTCGTACGCGACCATGGGAATTCCATGCTGTGCCGCCGTGGCGGCGTGCCGCGCCATGTACCTCTTCGCATCGGGCACGGACTGCGTCTGCACGTAGTTCATCAGCCCGTCGATCCCCATCGCGAGGAGGGCCTGCGGCGTGTTGATGCTCTCATCGATGACGAAGTACGGCCCGATCGCCAGGGCATCGATGTGGGCGGCGACCTCGGGGGGATCGAGCGAGTGGCTGGTGTCGCGGAAGGCCAGCATGTCGTCGGAGAAATCGGGGACCTCCGTGCACGTGGCGAGGACGCACACGACGCGGTCCGCGCCGAGGATCCGCGCGAAGATGTCCCCGATCTGGCAGCTGCGCACGGCGTGGTAGCGCATCCCGGCGACGTCGAGGGGTTCCTCGGCCCACGGGACGTCCTGGATGGCCGGCGTGAACCCCAGGGCATCCCCGGCGGTCCTCGCGTCGCCGTACTGGTGCGGATAGCTCCGGTTCCAGACCTCGTTCGGGTGCTCCACGTAGACCGTCAGGCCCGTGTCGAGACTCGCGGCGACGTACTGGGCGAACTGGGTGACGTAGCCATCGTCGGCCGTGTGGGGGATGCTGAACCACGGGTCCGCGCCCAGGCGGTTGCACAGCGCGACCATGATCTCGACGGGGACGCCCTTCGTGTTCCACCGCGCGTCGTCGACCTCCGGATGATCGGCCCATGTGCGCGGCATGAAGACCTCGGACGAGTCGCCGGTCATCCAGATCATGAAACGGATCGCCTGGAAGGGACGGATCCGCCCCAGCCAGGCGGGATTGAAGACCTCGTCGGCCGGCGCGTCGCTCGGCATGCGGAGGTGGATGTTGCGCAGGTAGTTGCCGGAGTTGACGGAGACGATGTCGATCTCGATGCCGTTCCGCTCGGGGACCACCCGCAGGACCTGGCGCCCGGGCACCGCGCTCACGACCGTCACGTTGGAGCCGAAATCGAAGGTGCCCTCGCCCTCGTAGTCGAGGACGTAATCGCCGGCCGGGTAGTGCGGGGCGTCGTCCGCCAAGTTGCTCGAGAAGATGAACGTCCGGGCGATGCCTCCTGGTTCCAGGCGGGTCACCCATCCGTGCCGATCCAGGTCGAACGGGCGGCCATCGTCGGCGTACTACTCCGCCGACATCTTGAACACGTCCAGGAAGGGGCACGACGTGCCGTAGGCGGCCGGAGCTGCGATGTTCATCCCGATCCGCGTCTGGCGCGCCTTTTCCCTGAACGCGGATTGCGCGCTGCCGATCGTGCCGCCGAACTGCGCGATCAGGACGGCGACCAGGACTGCGAGGTGCCTTCTACAGCGTGTCATGGGACTCCTCCTGTGGGTGTCGGAGGCGGCGGCCGACCGCTGGCGCGAAGCCGCAGGACTCGCGGGATGACCGGAATTCTCCTCGCTCCATCTCGCGGATGAAACGCATGTATCTCCTTGTGAAACACAACGATCCATTCGCTCTGGTTGTCAGTCAATCCTCGTTGATCGATGCTCCTGTCACAGCGACTCGTCGCCCGAGTACTGGAGGGTGTGAGGCAGGGTTTCCCAGTCGTGAGACCCACGGCGCGTGACCGAGAGGCGCCGGATTCGCCCGACCGAGGCCAACCATGAAGGAGGAAAAGCCATGAACGAGATGCGCAAGACCAAGCTCCACACCCTTCGACTCAACCTCGAGATCGTGAAGGAACTGACGCCCGCCGAAGCCATGAAGGTGACGGGAGGCGGCACGTGTCCCCCGCCCAGCACCTGTGGGGAGTGCTCGCCCTTCGTCAGCACGCGCACTCACGTAGATACGCACACGAGGCCGACGGGTGTGGAGGATGACGCGGAGATGCAGATGGACGACTTCGGGTGGTAGGGACAGGTCCCTCGCCCGGATCGAGGTCTCTCCGCGGCGGCGACACCCGGTTCGCGATCGGCCCTCGGCGCCCTCGGATCTCGGGGGCGCCGCCACGGTCCGGGTGCCGACTCAATCACGTTCCCTTCCGTGGGGGATTCGCTATGCTGCTGGACATGGGTCCGATGGGCGAGCATGGCATCCCCCCGGGGGGGGCGTGGAATCCACACCTGACGGGGGAAGTGCGGGACCGGGCGCTCTCCGCGATCGAAGCGATCGCGGAGGAGCTTCGCGAGCCTGATTTCAGCCTGTACCGCCTGTCGGAGGCCGATCGGCAGGGTGGTGAAGCCTCCCTTACGATAGGCGCGGCCGGCCTGGCGATCCTGTACGCCTACCTCGATCATTTCCGGCGCGGGTTCGGGGACGCGGAAGTCGGCATGCGGTTCCTGCGGCAGGCGACCGACGCCCTCGAGCAGGTTCCGATGAAGCCCCATCTGTTCGGAGGATACGCCGGGATCGCCTGGTCCGTGGCCCACCTCCTCAGTTGGTGGATCGACGACGAGGACCCGCTCACATCGATCGATCAGAACCTGCTCGCCCAGGTGGATGTGCCGCACTGGAGCGGCGGGTACGACCTGACCGACGGACTCGTGGGTCTGGGCGTCTATGCCCTCGAGCGCCTGCCGCGGCCAGACGCCGCGCGGTGCCTGGAGCTCATCGTTGGTCACCTCGAGGCGACCGCGGTGGAAGTCGCCGGTGGTCTCACCTGGCTGACCCAACCGACCTGACTCACGGAGAGGGAGCGCGCATCCTTCCCCAAGGGATTCTACACGCTGGGACTCGCACATGGGGTGGCGGGGGTGATCGCATTGCTGGGTCATGCGTGCGCCTCGAAGGTGGCCGCGGGTCGAGCTCGTTCGCTCCTGAAAGGCGCCGTGCCGTGGCTCCTTGGCCAGGAGTCCGAGACGAAGGACGGCTTTCCCTTCTACGCTGGCCCGGGCGTGTCGCACAAGCGGGCCTTTGCCGGCTGGTGTCACGGCGATCCCGGGATTGCGATGGCCCTCCTCGCAGCGGCGCGCGGCGCGGGTGAACCTGCATGGGAGCAGGAGGCACTCGCGATCGCGCGACGAGCCGCCCGCCTCTCGCCGAAGGAAGCTGGAGTGCGCGATGCGGGCCTATGCCACGGCGCCGCGGGGCTGGGTCACCTCTTCCATCGGATGTCACGGGCCACGGGCGATCCCATCCTCCGCCAGGCATCCGAGAAGTGGTTCGCGCGTAGCCTGGCCTCGCGGCGCGACGGAGGGATTGCCGGGTTCTCTGCGTGGGGCACAGGCGCGGACGGCTCCATGGGCTGGCTGGCGTCGCCGGGCTTCCAGATGGGCGCCGCGGGGATCGCCCTGTCGCTGCTTGCCGCCTGCGCCGAACACGAACCCGGATGGGATCGGCTCCTCCTGGTGTCCGGACCCCGGGTCGCCTCGGAGGTCGAGCATCCTTGAGGCCCGAGCCTGGACATCCCGACGCGGTCGAGGCCGGAACCGAGGGTGGCCCGTCGGAGCCGACCTCGCGCCCGCCCTTCGCGCCGTCGGGCTTCTTCGTCATGCGCACGCCGCTCCTGCCCTTCCGCGCATTCTCAGAGTGGGGCGAGGGCTTGCGCGCAGCGGCGGCGAGCGAGGTCGCGGCTGACATGGAGGCCGCGCTCCACGCCGACAAGGCGGTGCTCCGCGCTCGCCTGAAGGAGTGGGTCGTGCGTCCCGTGGTGCGGGAGGCGCTCTTCGTGGGGTCCCCGGATCTCGAGGACAGCCTGGAGGTCTGGCTGGCCGACCCGGGTTCCGAGCGCGGTCAACGCATCGAGCGCGCGCTGGTGCGGTACTTCTCCCGCATGACCTCGCGTACGACCCCGTTTGGACTGTTCGCCGGCGTTTCCACCGGGCACCTGGGCGAGGAGACCCGTCTGCGCCTGCCGGCGATGGCGCAGTACACGCGGCATACGCGTCTCGACATGGACTACGTCTATTCCCTCGCGGAGACGCTCTCCACGACCCCCGAACTGGCCGAGACCCTCGCCCACCGGCCCAATTCCAGCTTGTACCGCGCGGCCGGGCGAATCAGGTTTGTAGAGTCGCGGCGGAGGCATCGACTGCTCTCGTACCACCTCGTGGCGGTGGACGAGACCGAAGCGCTGCGAGCGACGCTCGATCGAGCCCGGAATGGGGCGCACGCCGCGGACCTGGCGGCCATGCTCGTGGGCGGGGAAGTCTCCCTCACGGAGGCCAACGAGTTCATTGCGGTCTTGATCGCGCGCCAGATCCTCACACGGAGTGTCGCGCCACCCGTCACCGGCGCAGAGCCTGCGCAGGAGCTCGTCGCCGAGCTGCGAGGGCATGCGGAAACGGCCAGATACGCCGACGCTCTGGAGCGGGCGAATGCGGAGCTCGAGAACATGGACAGGGAAGGCCTGGGCCTCGCCCCCTCGCGGTATGTGGAGCTGGCAAAGGCGCTCGAGGAGTTGCCTGTCCCTGCGGAGCTGCCCCGACTGTTCCAGGTCGACCTCGTGAAGCCGTCCCCCGAAGCAACTCTGGGACGAGACATCGTGGACGAAATCGGTCGCGGACTGCGCATCCTGGAACGGATGAGTGCCTCGACGGGGTCGGAAGGGCTGCGGCGATTCCGAGACCAGTTCGTCGCGCGCTACGAGGACCAGGAGGTGCCTCTCTCCGAGGCCCTCGACGAGGAGGTCGGAATCGGGTTCGGAGCCAGTTGGGAACCATCCGCACTCCTCAGGGGACTGTCTTTCCCTGCCGGGGAGAGGGGAAGACGCCTCGCCTGGGGCTCGCGGGAGCGATTCCTCCTTCGCAGGACGCTCGCGGCCATCGAACAGGGAGACCTGGAGATCGACCTCGGACCGAAGGAGATCGAGGCGTGCAGTTCGGACGGTGCGCCGCCGCTCCCCGACGCGCTCGCCGTGATGTGCACGCTCGCGGCAAGCTCGACCGAGGACGTGAAGAAGCGGAACTACCTGATCCACATCCGGGGCGCGTACGGGCCGTCGGGCGCGAATCTGCTCAGCCGCTTCTGTCACGCAGACGCGACTCTCCGGGGACCCCTGGCTCTCCACCTCCGCCAGGAGGAACAGCTCCACCCCGGTGCGGTCTTTGCGGAGATCGTGCACCTCCCCCAGGGACGGGTTGGGAACGTGCTGGCTCGCCCTGTCCTCCGGGAGTACGAAATCCCGTACCTCGGCCGCTCCGGGGCGGGCCCGGATCGGCAGATTGCCATCGCGGATCTGCTCGTGTCCGTTCGGGGAGGACGCATCCTCCTGCGCTCGGCGACCCTCGGACGGGAAGTCATCCCACGCATGTCGACCGCCCACGCGCATGACATGAGAAGCAACCTGGGCACCTATCGCTTCCTCGGCGCACTGCAAACGCAGGGCACGGGGCAACGAGATGGCTGGTCCTGGGGGCATCTTGTCGGCGCCGCATTCCTGCCCCGGGTTCGGTCCGGACGGCTCGTGCTTTCGCTGGCGACATGGAGATGGACGCCGGAAGAGCTGCGCGAGGTGATGAAGTCGAGGGGCGCGGCGAGGTTTCGATGGGTTCAGGACTGGCGGAAGGCCCGGCGGGTCCCCAGGTGGGTGTTGCTCTCGTGCGGGGGCGACAGCTCGCTCGCCGTCGACCTCGAAAACGTGTTCTCCGTGGAGTCGATGATCCAGATCGTCCAGAGCCAGGAAGAGCCGCCTTCCTTCGAGGAGCTCCTGGGGTCCGGAGGGCTCTGCGCCGAGGGGCCGGAGGGTCTCTTCATCCACGAGCTCGTGGTCCCCTTCGTCCGGACCGCCCCTCGGACGGCCATCGCTCCGCCGACGCGGGAGGCCGGCACACCGCCGCCCGCCGCCCCGCATCCGCCGAGCTGCCCTTCATCGCTGCGCCATTTCCCCCCCGGGTCGGAGTGGTTGTACGCGAAGCTGTACACGGGTCCGGCGACCTCCGACCTCGTGCTCCGCACGCTCCAAGGCGAGCTCATCCAACCGTGCCTCGACTCGGGCGCCGTGGACGGATGGTTCTTCCTCCGGTACGGCGATCCCGATTGGCATGTGCGTCTGAGACTCCACGGAGAGCCGGCTCGGCTCTGGTCCCACGTCCTCCCCCTGCTCCACGGCGTGGTGGCGCCACTCCTGGAAGATGGCCGGGTGCGGCGAATGGGGCTCGACACGTACGTGCGCGAGATCGAACGATACGGAGGCATCGAAGGGGTCCAGCAGGCCGAACGGCTGTTCCACGTGGACAGCGACGTGGTCCTGCGGATTCTGCAGCTCCTGGAGGAAAACGAAGGAGCGGACCTGCGATGGCGCCTCGCGTTCCTCGGGATGCACAGGCTGCTCGAGGACATGGGGCTGGGCCTCGAGGTCGGAGCGTCGGTGCTGCGTCAGGGACACGAGTCCCTGCGGCGCAGGACCGGCGCAAGCGACTTCCTGGATCGTCAGATTGGGGCACGGTTCCGTCGGGAGCGCCCAGAGCTCGAGTCCTGGATGCGCGACAAGGGCCGTCCCGGGACCCCGCTGGAGCCCTACGTCGCCCTCCTGCGCGAGCGGTCGGAGCGGATCGCGCCCATCGTCGCCGCGTGCCGCGCGCTGGATCGGGAGGGCCGACTGCAATGCTCCCTCCCCGACCTCGCCCTCTCCTGCATCCACCTCCACGTCAACCGCCTGCTGCGCTTCGAGCACCTGCGGCACGAGATGGTCCTCTACGACTTCCTCCGCAGGCTGTACGAGTCGCAGATGGCGCGTGAGCGATCGAAGCGGGATCGCCGCGAGTGACTTCGCTACCACCCGTAGTCGCCCAGCAGCTCGGGGGCGACGTGCTCCGCGGACGTGTCCCCCGCGAGCGTGAAGAGGAAGCCCACGGGGTCTGACCCATCGTCGTCTTCGCGGCCATTGAACTCGGTCCCGCCCCATCGAGTGCCGACGGCAACCAACTCGAAGGCGACGAAGCGCCCCTGCGTCGTGTCGAACTCGGCGGAGCCGAGCAAACTCACCTCCACGCCGTGACTCTCCTGGACCGCCCGGCTCTCCCCGCGAAGGCGAAGGGTCACCCTTCCCTTCTCCACCTTCTCGACCTCGGCGACCATCTCGGCCTTCTCCACGCCCTCGGCGGGCAAGGAACTGGTCTGCCCGCGCACGTTGTCGACGAGATGGCAGCGGGCGAGCCGCTCCAGGAGCGCGCGAGGCACCTCGACCTGGGCGCCCACCTCCTGTCGCTCGGGGAGGAGGGCTCGCGCCTCCTCCCCGCGGAACCAGGCGTTGTCCATGTTCCAGGCGTACCTGCGCCAGTCGTCGGGCAGCTTGCGCCCGGGCAGGTCGCGGGAGACGACGCGCAACACCAGGCCGTTCGCAGGGTAGGCATCCTCGGGGCGCTCCACGCGGTCGACGGTGGAGGGGTCGGTCTCCAGGTAGCGGTCGCGTTCGGGGACCTTCGCCCACTCCTCGAGCGCCTTCTCGATCATCGCCGTGACCTCGGCCGGGTCGTCCGAGTTGAGGGAGGCCAGGAAGCGCCCGTTGGGAGCGAACGCGTAGATCCCCTGGAGCGATTTGGGATCGCCCGCGTAGTGCCCGACGTTCGCGGAGCGCATGAACAGCTCCGACTCCGGTCCCGGGCAATGCTCCAGCCGCCAGACCTCGTCCGCGGCCGCGACGAACTCCTTCCCAACCCGCTTCTGGATCGCCGCGTCGGACCAGACGGACCGTCTGTCCTTCACGCCGTTGTTTCAGGTGCAGCCGAGCGGGTGCCCGTTCATCGTCCAGAGGAGGATCGGCTTCTTCACCCGGTGGGCCTCGATCACCGCATCCCAGAGCTTCGGGCGCCATGCGATCCCCTGCCAACGGAGTTCCTCGGGCTTCGGTTGGAGGAGGGACCGATAGCGGGCGTAGGTGCTCTCGGTGAGCTCCTGCGCGTGGAGCGAAGTGCCGAGAAGCGGGAGGAGAACGAAGGCGAGCCAGGAAACGCGGGTCCGACGCATGCGAGGTCTCCTTGGCCCAAGAGACGCCAACCTAAATGACCGCGCGCGATTCTCCGACAGTCGGATGCATGGACCGAAGAGCGAAGAGCGAGGAGCGAGGAGCGAAAGGTCTGACCGCAGGACTCGCTCCTCGCTCCTCGGTTGGCGCCCGCGCTTCTGCCGGAGAATTGCG
>ORJL010505831.1_pt1 | contig 41647 bp, 35 predicted proteins | sample 1779941 | NCBI WGS metagenome assembly ORJL01 (sample SAMEA104232317, study PRJEB22302) | groundwater metagenome | biome: forest; feature: aquifer; material: groundwater | place: USA | collected 2011-08-07 | depth 5.8 m | reverse complement strand
TTGTTAAGACATCCCACGCGTATCCAGGGATTGAAGATGAAGAGCGCAAAATTAATCTTAACGCCTTAAAATCCACGAATGCCGGCGTCTTGAGTTCTTTAATTATTTTACTGGGATTCGATGAGGAAACCGCTAAAACTGTAGCCTTCGCGGTCGTTGACTGGCAGGATGAGGGGAGCACTTTGAGCGACGAAGTTTATGGCGCCGAGGATGATTACTACATGTCAGCGGGAGGCTATCACTGCAAAGATATTTATTTTGATTCGCTTGAGGAGCTTCTTCTGGTGCGCGGAATGACGGAAGAACTTTTCGCAAAAATGAAACCTTACGTGACTATTTTTCCTAAAAGCGGCGGATTAAGAATTAATTTTGACACGGCCTCAGAGGCGGTTTTAAAAGCGGCGGCGCTCAGTTTCACCGGAGAATCGTCCAACACGGAGATCTCGGATGCCGAATCGTTAGTTGAAAAAATTTTTGAATACCGACGGGGCAGTGACGGCATGGAGTTTACCGAAGATGACCAGTCCGTCGATGAGGGGAAAATGGGGCTCAATGCCAAAGAGAGGGCTATTTTTTTGGCCATGAATGTCTTAAGGACGAAAATTTCTGATTATCTGCGCGTGGTCGTCAAGGGTGTTGAAAAGAAATTGGATGTCGAAAGCCGCATTGAAGCGGTGGTCAGCCGCGAGGATCTTTCCATCGTCGACTGGCGGGTTCGATAAATATTATGAAAAAAGGTATTTCCACGGTTATTGAAATTACCGATACCCACATTAAGCTGATTCAGGCCAAAACAGCGCGCGGGATAAACTCTGTCAGCCACTGTAACATCCGCGCCCTGCATCAGTATACCGACGAAGAAGTCATCAACACCTTGATTGAAATGGCCCGCTTAACCAATATCCCCTCGGAGAGTTTAACGGTGCTGATCCCCCGGCGGTTTTCCATTTTAAAGCAGCTCAGACTCCCCTCCAGCGAAGATGCCGAAATTAAAAAGATGGTGGGTTTACAGCTCGTCAGCCAGATTCCTTACGCCCTGGAAGATGTGATTTATGAATATTCGGTCATTGAGAAAGAACCTTCCGGATACACGCAGGTGCTCGTGACGGTCGTGCACAAGGAAGTCACGGACCGCTACTTAAAATTATTAGGGAAGATGGGGCTTCATCCGGGCAAGCTCACGTTAAGTTCGCTGGGGCTTTTAGGGTGGTGGGTTTACCAGGAACATAAAATCAAAAGTGACTCCAAACAGGTCGTCGGGTTAATTAATATTGACAGCGCGCAGACGGAAATTGGATTCTGCCATCAAAAGAATTTACTTTTTTCCCGAAGCCTTAATTACGGCGCCAGGGATTTAAAGGGAGACAATTTGATTGGATTTTTATCTCAGATGGAATTGAGCCTGCAGGCCTATTCCAAAGAAAATATGGGGCCAATGCTTGCCAAAATTGTCGTGATCTGCGCATCTCCTGAAACGACAATTTTAAAAGAGAAACTGGCGGAGAAGTTTTCCATTCCCGTCGAAATAATGTCTTCGCTTGAAAATATAAATCTGCAAAGAGGGCTGGCGTGGCCTGTGGCTGTGGTGGAGGAAGGTGTTTCTCTCGTGGCCGGGTCAGGAATTCTCGCGGGAGAGGTCAAAAAGATCGCCAATTTTTTACCGGTGGAGATTCATGACACCAAAAAAAATCAGCGGCGAAAAAAGCAGGGAATCCAATTTATTTTTCTTTTAATATTGACCCTGGGGCTCGCCTTTTCCGTATTGGGGATTGAATATTTTCAGACGCTGCAACAGTGGCAGGGCCTCGATGAGGAAGTCCAGAAACTTAAACCGAAAATCACCGAGGCCAAAAAGACCATTGAATTTTTTAATTCCTTTGATCAGAAATTCAAGGGGCGTATTTTTGTTGCTGATTTAATCGAAGAACTGTATGTCTTAACGCCTTCGGATATTTCTTTTCGTTCCGTTCAGCTCGATGAGCGCGGGCTGTTCACGATCCAGGGCTACGCGGAGGCGGCCGGCAGCGTTAACAATTTTCAGGCGAAGCTCCTTAAATCGGATTCCTTTAAAGAGGTGAATCTTCAATTCGCGACCAAACGCAAGATTTTTAACACGGAAGTCACGGATTTTAAAATTACCTGCCAGTTGAATAAAGAAGGCGGGGAGACAAAGCCATGATGAAACGCCTGACCCAGCGCGAGCAGTACATCGCCCTTATTACCTTGATTCTTTCAAGCGTTCTGGTGAGTTACTACGTGGTTGTTAAGCCGCTCAAAGAGAAAAAATTTCTTTTAGAGAAGAAAATGGCGGAACAGCATAAACAGATTAAGAAAAATTTGAAGCTGATCCAGGAAGCTGAGGAACTTAAAAAAGAATACACGCCTTATTTAGAGAAGTTCAAGCAGGAGAAGCCCAATGAACAGGTGATGTCAGGGATTCTCGCGGAGATTGAAACCGCCGCGGCCGGGCTTGACCTGCAGATTTCCGATTTAAAACCCAAAAGAGTTAAAGAGGAAGGCGACTACAATCAATTTTCCGTAAGCCTCACCATTGACAGCAGCTTTCTTAATATTGTCCATTTCCTGCACATCCTGCAGAGTGAGCCGCATCTTTTTGAAGTCGAGGAGCTTGAGTTTGACAAAGGCTCGCAGCGTAAATCCGAGACCATGAAAACCCGCCTGGTGCTTACCAGAGTTCTGATTCCGCAAAATACAAACGAATAGTGTTGACAGCAAGGAATATCCGTATGATAATTAGGCATAATCTAACCTCGAACTCTCCGAGTAGAGAGTTCAAAATTAGGCGTAAGACAAAAGAATGAGTTATTACACGTTACTTCAAATAGAGCGTGAACCTTTCTCGACAAGCCCTGACCCTTCTTTCCTGTACCGCTCGACCGAACATTACACCGCCTTAAATCGGTTGGAGATCGCGATTCGATTAAAACGGGGGTTAAGCCTTATTTTAGGAGACGTGGGAACCGGAAAAACGACTCTGTCCCGTACGCTTTTGCAGACGTTTAACGGGGAAGAAGAAAATTATCACCTGCACATGATCCTGGACCCTTCCTTTAAATCGGAATACCAATTTTTAACGCACATGACCAAGCTCTTTGGCATCAGCCCTTTTTTTCGTTCGACGATCGACCACCGCGAAGCCATTGAAAAATATCTGTTTCATAAATGTGTCGAGGAGCACAAGACGGTTGTTTTAATCATCGACGAGGGGCAGAAACTAACTCAGGCCAACTTAGAAATCCTGCGCACGCTGCTCAATTATGAAACCAACGAATATAAAATGCTGCAGCTGGTGATTTTCGCGCAGATGGAGCTTCTGCCCAGGATCAAGCGTATTCCTAATTTTATGGACCGCATCAGCCTTAAATATATTCTTAATCCCCTGGATGAATATGATACCGGCGAGATGATTGAGTTTCGTTTAAAGCAGGCCGGGTACGCCCAGGCCAAGACGCTTTTTAGCCGCGAGGCGGTCGCTCGAATTTACGAACACACCCGCGGGTATCCGCGCCAGATCGCGCGGCTCTGCCATAACGCGATGGAGTCTCTGGTGATGGATGGATATGAATCGGTCACGGTGGAATTAATTGAGCGCATTATTAACCAGGAAAAGGTATGGAATTAATCTTGTGGCCATGACGTCTAAGCCCATGACATCGGAGGAACGGTTACTCAATCTTATTCGTAAGAAAAATCAAGCCTCCCCGAACGCCGAGGCCAAGAAAGAGACGGAAGGACCAAAAAAAGAACAGTCAACAAATAACCCCAAGCCCGAATTTAGATTTGATATTTTAAAAGTTCTCAATAGAATATTTCTTGTCCTCTCGCTGCTGATCCTGGGTTATATTTTGATGAAATATGCCGGCGGCCAGGACAGGAAAGAAATTTCTTTAGAGGATCGCGAAGAAACTAAAAAAGAAGAAAAAAAGGGAGAGAAGATTGTCTTAGCCGACAAGATTCTTAAAGAGAGTAAACCGTTTGCTCTTTATCAAACAAAACTTGAGCAAAGAGATCTTTTTCATTCACCCTGGGATAAGCCCAAGGAGGCTGCCTCAGATGCGGTGACAGTCAACGCAGAACTGCCCAAGCAATTGAAGTTAATTGGGATTGTCCTGGATGAGGATCCTAAGGCGATTATCGAAGACACCCAGACACGGGAAACAGTTTTTCTCTCCGTTGGAGAAAGTATCAGCGGCGCGGTCATCGAAGAAATTAAGGAAGGCAAAGTGATTTTGCGCCTTAATGAAGAGAAAGTGGAATTGATTCAATAATAAAGGAAAAAAATGAAAATAAATCACAGTATTCATTACATCGGATTTATCCTCGGATTAACTTTACTTTGGGGCCTGCCCGCGGCCCATTCAGCGGACGAGGCTGTGGAAAAGGCCCTGGCACAGTGGGATAATACGGATAGTCCGGCGTCATCAGCGCCGCAGGAAAATCCGCAAGCCGTACAAACTCCCGCAGAAAAAACGCTCCTCAAGACGGATGAGAAAATCGTTTTGGATTTGCTGGATTTAAAGAGCATGGAAATTCTCGATGTCCTTAAATTGATTTCGCAGAAAAGCGGGCTTAATATCGTCGCCGGACAGAATGTCAAGGGCCGGGTCACGGTTTATTTAAAAAATATCGACGTGATGGAGGCGTTGAGAATTATTGTCGAGGCCTACGACTGGGCGTATGTCCAGGATGGCGCCATTATTAAGGTGATGACGGACAAAGAATTTGAAGCCAAATATGGCTACAAATTTAGCAATATGGTTACAACTCGCATCAGGCCTTTGCTCTACGCTAAGGCCTCGGATGTCCTTACCCTTGTTAATCAAGTCAAGAGTACTTCGGGTAGAATCATTGCCGATGAGAAATCGAACACGTTAGTTCTCACGGATGTCTTAAGCAAGCTGGATGAAATCGAGAGGATTATTAAAGAAATTGATCTCCCCATTAAGACGGAAGTTTTTGCGTTAAGTTACGCCAAAGTTGAGGAGATCTCCAAGACCGTCTCCGAAACCCTTACTCCCAATGTTGGTGTTATGAAGTCGGACACGCGTTCGAATACAATTGTGGTCTCTGACACGGCCAATAAACTTCAGGATATCGCCCGATTAATTGAGGCCTTTGATCAAAAAGATAAGGAAGTTCTTATAGAAGCAAAAATCCTTCAAATTGTTCTTAATGACGAGTTTAAATGGGGGGTCGACTGGGAAGCGATCATCTCCGATTATCACGGCCTGAGTCTTAAAAGCGATTTTGATATTTTAACCGATTCAGATAAGAAAGGAAAGGTCAGTATCGGGACAATTGCTAATGACGAGTATACGGCCCTTATTGAGGCCCTGGATACTATTGGAGAGACCAATATTTTATCAACGCCGCGGATCACCACTTTAAACAATAAAGAAGCCAAGATATTAATCGGATCAACTGAGCCTTATGTCACCTCCACGACCACTTCCGATGCCGGAACCACCACGACCGCCGAGAGCGTCAATTTTATTGATGTGGGTGTTAAACTCTATGTCACGCCCACGGTCCACAAAGATAATTTTATCACGATGAAGATTAAGCCGGAGGTCAGCACCGTGACCAGCAAGATTACAACTGGGTCTAATAATACAATTCCGGTGGTGGAAACCTCCGAGGCCGAGACAACCGTGACCGTCAAGGATGATGTCACCATCGTCATCGGCGGACTGATGAAAGATGAAAAAATTAAGTCGACCAAGAAGGTTCCGCTCTTGGGGGATATTCCACTTCTGGGAATTGCTTTCCGCAATTTAAGCGATCAAACTAAAAAAACAGAGATCGTTATTTTTCTTAAACCTAAAATCGTTACCGGTGATATCCTCGAAGGTGTGGCGGTAGGTTCCTTAAGATGAAATTTTATACGGATCTGCATCTGCATTCCCATTTTTCCCGAGCCACCAGCAAAGACCTTGATTTAGAACATCTCTGTTTGTGGGCCCAGCTTAAAGGAATCCACGTTGTAGGAACCGCGGATTTTCTGCACCCGCAGTGGCTCAAAGAATTAAAAGAGAAATTAGAGCCGGCTGAAGAGGGGTTGTTTAAGTTAAAACCAAGCGTGGCTCTTCAAAAATCCCAGGCTCAAGTTCCAGCGTCCTGCCGGGCCGACGTGCGCTTTATGCTCACCGTTGAAATATCCAACATTTATAAACGTTTAGATAAGGTAAGAAAAGTTCACAATGTTGTTTTTGTTCCCCATTTTGCCGCGGCCGAAAAACTTCAGGCCCGCTTAGGGGCCATCGGTAATATTTCTTCCGACGGCCGTCCTATTCTAGGATTGGATTCCCGTGATCTTTTAGAAATGGTTTTAGAAACTGATCCGATGAGTTATTTGGTACCCGCGCATATCTGGACACCGTGGTTTTCAGTTTTAGGATCGAAGAGCGGATTCAATCGCGTTGAAGACTGCTTCGCGGATTTGACGAAACATATTTTCGCGGTCGAAACGGGGCTTTCTTCCGACCCGCCCATGAATTGGCGTTTAAGCCAGCTGGATCCCTTTGTATTGGTTTCTAATTCGGACGCGCATTCTCCTCCCAAATTAGCCCGGGAGGCCACAATTTATGACACCGAATTTTCTTACCCCGGTATTTACCGGGCGTTGTCCGACCCCGAAGACAAAGGATTGATCGGGACTCTAGAATTTTTTCCGGAAGAGGGCAAATATCATTACGACGGGCACCGTGACTGTAAGATGAGAATGCATCCTAAGGAAACTTTAAAGAATAAGGGGTTGTGTCCGGTCTGCGGGAAAGAAGTGACCGTTGGAGTTATGTCCCGCGTGGAAGAATTAGCCGATCGAGCGCAAGGAGAAAAATCCAAGCGGTGGAGGCCGTATTACAATTTAATTCCTTTACCCGAGATTATTGCCCAGGCCCAGGGGACGGGTGTGAATTGTAAAGGCGTGAATGAACTTTACGGAAAAATGCTTGCTAAATTAGGCAATGAATTATTTATCCTGCGAGAAGCCAGCCTCAAAGATGTCGAAGCCGTTGCCGGAGATTTAGTCGCGCGAGGGGTCGAGGAGATGAGGGCGGGAAAAGTTCAAATCGCCGCTGGCTATGACGGAGAATACGGCACCATTGAGCTCTTTGGCCAAAAAGACCGCGCGAGTAAAGAAGGACAGTTGACGTTATTTTAAAGCTATAAGAATAAGGCGTATGAATCTTAATCCTTCCCAATCTCATGCTGTTAACCACGAGGGCAGTCATCTTCTGATTGTCGCCGGTCCCGGGACGGGGAAAACCCACACCTCAATCTGTCGTATTGTTAAGTTTTTAAAAGAACTTAAAGAGAGCCAGAAAATTCTCGCCGTTACATTTACGAATAAAGCCGCTCACCAGATGCAAGAGCGATTACAGAAAATTTCTCCGGGAAGCTTTGAAAAGATTTTTATTGGCACGTTCCATCAATTTTGTTTATCTCTGTTGCGTCAATATAGTAAACACACGAATCTGCCGCAAGATTTTCGTGTCGGCGAACCTCAGGAAATCGAAGCGTTAGTCAAATCGCTTTGGCCTGATATGACGGCGAGCCAACGCTCGAAAATTTTAGAAGAGATTTCTCAGCTAAAGTCGAGAGTTTCATCTCCACAGGAAGATTTTCTAACACAATATAATCAATTCTTAAGAGCCAATAATTTGCTAGATTTTGATGATCTTTTATTGGAAACCTTAAAGTGCCTTCAAGGTAATCCTGGCGTCCTACGAGAAATTCAAGCCACCTATCCATTTATTTTTATCGATGAATATCAAGATATTAACGAAGTTCAACACGCGTTGTTAAAGATTTTAATCGGGGAAAATAATTTTCTGACGGCGATCGGCGACCCGCATCAGGCCATTTACGGATTCCGCGGATCAGATGTGCGTTTCTTCGAATCTTTTGTTAAAGATTTCAAAGGTGCTTGTATTCTAACTTTGGAAGATAATTACCGCTCGACGGCGAATCTACTTAAAGCCTCTTCTCAGATTATTCAGAAATCTTCGGATTTTAAAGCCCCCGCCTTAGTCGCTAAAATTTATAAACAAGGACGGTTAATTATTCACCAGACTCCAACCGATAAGGCGGAAGCCGAATATGTCGTCCATCAAATCGAAAAATTAGTAGGCGGCACAAGTATGTTCTCGCGGGATTCAGGGCGAGTTAACAGCGGCGAAGAGGGCCAGTATGGATTCGGCGATATTGCCGTTTTGTATCGGCTTAACGCGTTGAATCGTCCCTTAAAAGAAGCCTTTGAGCGCAGCGGTATCCCTTACCAAATCTCAGGAGAGAATTCTTCACCTGTTGCGGATGAATCTTACCAGCTAAGGGTGGATAAAGTTTCCCTTCTGACGCTTCACGCTTCCAAGGGCCTGGAATTTTCCGTTGTTTTTATTGTTGGCTGCGAAGAAAATCTCCTTCCCTTAATGTTAGAAAGCCTGAAGACTGACCCCGAAGAAGAACGCCGCCTGTTTTATGTGGGCATGACGCGCGCCAAAGAGCGGTTATATTTAATCCATGCCCAAAAGCGTTTTCTTTTTGGCAGGCTCACCCACAATGCCCCCTCTGTATTTTTGAAAGATATTGAGGAGGACCTGAAGGAATATGAGCAGGCCTCTAAAATAAAGAGAAGGCCTAAAGAGGCTCAATTGACATTATTTGAAAATTAAGCCAGATAGGCACTCGCTCTGCTCGTGCACTATCTCCCTACGGGCCGCCCTTGGCGGGGTCACATCGGAATTTTATGCCTATCTGGTCCCGCCATAGGCGGAATCGGAATTTCGCCTTTTGAAATTCCGATGTGAAAATTAAAGAAAGGGAACGGCCATACGAATGTGTTGACACGAGGGGCTGGCCGGGTGTAGCATACTTACACTATGCGTAAGTTACTTACACTATATGTGAGATTGGAGGGTAGAGAATGTATTTTAATCCGCAGGTGAAAGAATCGAAATCAGATTTTTTTAATTTTGAGGTTCTTCAGGAAGAACTTCGTATGGCGTTAGAAAATAAATTAACCCCGCTTATAGCGGTTTACGGGTTAAGACGCACGGGTAAGACCAGCTTAATTAAAGTCGTGCTTAATTCTTCCAAAAGAAAACATGTCTGGATAGACAGCCGGGATATTGCCTCAAGAGAGGATTTTAACAATAAAGTCTCGGACAAAATTAATAGTTTTAAGAAAATCAGCATAGAAAAGATCACTTTGAAAGGCGTGGGGTTATCATTGAATTTTTTTAAAAAGGGGCTGGATTATCTCAATAAACACAGGATAGTATTAGTCATAGATGAGGCTCAGCTTTTGAAGAGATTGCATTTGGATAACACGTTAGCTTTTATTTATGATAATTATCCCGGCATTAAAATGGTTCTTTCCGGCTCAGAAGCAGGGATGCTTATGAATTTTCTTGGCAAAAACAGCGCCAAAGCGCCGCTTTACGGAAGAGCGGTTTATGAAATACAAACTTACCGCCTTAATAAAGAATACGCGCGCGTATTTCTCGGCAAGGGGTTAAAACAGGCAAAAATATTTTTTAAAGAAGAAGAAATAATGGATGCTGTCGCAAGGCTGGGTGGAATAATAGGATGGTTAACGAAATATGGGTGGTATAGGATTAGAATTTCTCATAAAGAAGCGTTAAGAAAAACAATTGAAGAAGGCAGATATATTTCTCAAGAGGAGTTTATGAGATTCGCGGCGCGCGCGGAGAAAAAGTATATAAAAATTATAAAAGCGGTAAAAGGCGGAGCGAGATGGGAAGAAATAAAACAACAGGCATTACTTTCTGATAAACAGCTTTATTTAATGCTGAAGAGATTGATAAACTGCGGTTTTATCGAAAAGCAAAATCGCGTTTATACAATCGCGGATCCATTGCTGGAAGCCGCAATGTAGTTTTTAGAGTGAGAAATTAAAGAATTCAATGCCCAACGTGAAGAAGGATGTTATAATGGAAGCGATTTGGGTCGTCACATCGGAATTTCACTTTTGTCATGCCTAAGGCAGATCCGCCTCTGGCGGAAAATTCCGATTCCTGCTGTTTTCTTACGAAAACAAGCGCAGGGACAAGATAGGCCTGTCCGGCCGAAGGCCTATCGGCAGGCAGAAAATTCCGATGTGACCCCCATGCTTGCTTTGCGAAGCAAAGCTATGGGGCCCGAAGGGAAGATAGTGCCGAGCGAAGCGAGGCCTATCTTGGAGAATAATGACAAAAGTACGTTAAGAAGGAATGAAGGTTATGAAAAAAATTTGGGCGCGTAAAGCGAAAAGTTTTAAAGAGGCCGAGGAGTTTGACCGCGGATATTATCTTCAAATGGGCGCGAAAAAACGGCTGGAGACAATGCAGTTTTTAAGAGAAATTTATGAAAAATTTTATCCATCAGGCCAAAGGCAGAAGAAAGGACTGAAATATGCGCGTCGAAAAGGACTTCGAGGATTTATTAGAATTGTTCAACAAGAATGGCGTTAAATATTGTATCCTGGGCGCTTTTGCTTTTGCTTTCCACGCCAGACCCCGGTATACGAAAGATTTAGATATTTTAGTGGAATCAACTTCTGAAAATGGACGAAAGATTGTCAGTTCTTTGGAAGAGTTCGGATTCGGAAGTCTGAATATAACCGAAAAAGATTTTGCGCAGAAGGGGAAATTCGTGCAGCTGGGGTTTGAACCTGTAAGGGTTGATTTAATTACGTCTATCCGCGGGCTGACATTTGAGAAAATCTGGAAAAATAGAGTGCAGGGAATTTACGGCCAGGTTAAAGTTAACTTCATGGGTCTTAATGAACTTGTTGAGAGCAAAAAAATCGCAGCCAGAAAACAGGATTTGGCTGATTTGGAGATTTTATCAACAGTTGCTCCGACGTCCTTCCCCAAAGGGGTCGGGAGAAAGAAAAGGAAGTCGTAATCAATGGGGGAAATCACGCAGGAAAACATGGCTGGCGGATCAGAGATCAAGGCTTTATATCAAGAGATTGAGCGGAAGGATCAAGAATTAAGCAAGCTCAATGACCTTAAGAATGAATTTGTCTCTACTGTCTCCCACGAATTGCGCACACCCCTGGCGATTATCCGCGAGGCCACCTCCCAGGTCCTGGACCAGACACTGGGTAAGATTAATCCCAAACAAAAAAGGTTTTTAGCGATTTCTTTAGACGGGATTGACCGCCTGGGGCGTATTGTCGATGATCTTCTGGATATTTCCAAAATTGAGGCGGGAAAACTTGCTCTGCGCCGCGAATTAACCGATATTGTTAAATTAGCGAAAGAGGTTCAGTCCAATTTTTTAAACCAGGCCAGGGGGAAAGGCTTGGCGTTGAAGCTGCAATGCTCCTCTAGTCGGATTGAAATGTATATCGACAGGGATAGAATCACGCAGGTTTTCACGAATCTCTTGAGTAACGCGCTTAAATTCACGGAGCAAGGGTACATTGAAATGATTATTTCAGAAAATGAGCACGTGGTTGAATGCTGCGTGCTGGACACCGGGAAGGGAATCTCTCAAGAAGACTTACCGCGGGTGTTTAGTAAGTTCGAACAATTTAACCGTGAATTTGGGCCTGGTGAAAAAGGAACAGGGCTGGGACTGGCCATTTCTAAAGGCATTGTGGAAACGCATCAAGGGTCAATCAGGGTCGAAAGTGCTCCGACGTTTTCTAATAAATTTGAGGAAGTCGGAGTCCCGACTCCGCATGAAAAGGCGGACGTCGGGAAGTCGGGCAGGGGGGCGCAATTTATTTTTACCTTACCTAAGGTCACTTCCCGGCAGTTATTTAAAGAACAGATCACCCGGAATATCAAAGAAGCCATTAAACAGGAGAGCTCTTTAGCGGTCATTGTCTTTGAGGTCAAAAATTTCGAGACGCTGGAAAAGAAATTGAGGAAACGGTTAGATTCTATTCTGGAAGGGCTGGAATTCATTGTTAAACAAAATTTGAGAAGACGCGCTGACGTGGCCATGAAAGATAAAAGAAGAGTCCTCCTGTTGCTGCCGGATACGGATAAAGAAAACGCGCCGTTAGTCGCCGGGCGCATGCAAAAGGCGATGAATAGCTATTTAATCAAACAGAAATTGCGGCGCCAGGTTGCGATGGATTGCAAAATCGTTGTTTTTCCCGAGGACGGGCATAAAGCCGAAGAGTTATTGATGAAAGCGGGGGTACAGGAGTGAAGAAGATTTTAATTGTCGATGATGAGCCTAACCTCATGGTATTGCTCGAATCCCGGCTTAAGATTCAGGGTTATGAAGTGATCATGGCCTCTGACGGCCAGGCGGGGTTAGAGACGGCTAAAAGATGTAAGCCCGATTTAATTATTCTGGACTTGATGCTTCCTAAAATGGACGGGTATAAAGTCTGCGGGCTTCTTAAGAACGATACGCGTTACGCGAAAATCCCGATTATCTTGTTTACCGCGCGCATCCAGGAATCAGACCGGCAGATGGCTAAAGAATTAGGCGCTGATGCTTACGTGACCAAACCCTTTGATCCTAAAATTTTACTGGCTAAGATCGAAGAACTTCTATCCCCTAAAGAAGGTCAATAACCACAGGAGAACAATATGAAGAAAAAAATTCTTGTTGCTGATGATGAACCGCAGTTGTTGGAATTGGTAAGCCAAAGGCTTAAGACCAATAATTATGAGGTGGTCAGCGTCCGGGATGGTGTGGAGGCGCTTAAAAAAACATCCACCGAGAATCCCGATTTAATTATTCTGGACATTAAAATGGCCCAGATGGATGGGTACACAACCCTGCAGAGGCTTAAAGCGGATGAGAAGACCAAATCAATTCCCGTGATTATTCTGACCGCCTATGATAAGATGAAAGACCTTTTTACATTGGAAGGGATCGCGGATTATATCGTGAAGCCTTTCAACGAACAGGATTTCCTCTTAAGAGTCTCCAGGGCCTTAAAGCATTAAGGAAGGGAAGGGATCCAGCCTTGAAAATGTTAGAACCTAGAAAAATATTTCTCCAGCCCAAAAAAGTGAGCGTTCTCATCGTCGATGATGAACCCGCCGTCCGCGAAGTTTTTTCCCATCTGCTTAAAAAAAATGAATATAAGATTCTTAAGGCAGCGAGCGGCCGGGAGGCTCTGCAGATTATTGAACACGAAAAAATTGATATCTGTTTTCTCGATATCCGGATGCCGGAGATGGATGGTCTAAAAACTCTTCCCTTAATGAAGGCCGCTGATCCTCATGTCCAAATCATTATTATTACTGCGTACCGTGATACCAATGAAGCCCTGGAGGCGTTGAACTTAGGCGCGGTCGATTACATTAACAAACCTTTTGATCATGAAGATATTGAAAGATTGATTCATAAATACATCAACCGCCGGGAGCGTGAATTTCCGGAGCTTTTGGATGGAGTGGGTCAGAGCGGCTCGCAAGAGAAAAGCGCGCCAGCGCTAAAGCCGGCGGCGCGTATCTTAATCGTGGATGATGAAAAAGACATCAATGAAATTTTCAAAAAGACTTTGACGAAAGCCGGTTATGAGGTGACCTCGGTTACCGACGGGGTTCAAGCCGTTTATGAATTTAAAAAGAAAGTTTACCATGTTGTCCTGGTGGATTTAAAGATCGCCGGATTGGATGGAATCGCGGTCATGAAAGCGGTCAAGGAGATCCGCCCTTCCACGGAGGTTATCATTGTCACGGGATTCGGGAGCCTGGAGAGCGCTCAGGAAGCCTTGCGGGCGGGGGCCTATGATTATCTTTTAAAACCCATTCCCGACATCAATGACATCATCCGCATCGTTCAGCGGGCCATCGACAAAGAACGTCTGCTTCAGGGTAATCAAGAACTCATCGGTCATTTAAAAAAGAAGATCTATGAACTCAATATCCTGTATCAGATCAGCCACGCCATCAGTTATACCCTGGATTATTATCAGCTGATTAATATTATTTTGTATTCTTTAAACAAGGTTGTTGATTTTGACGCCGCGGCGTCTTTTCTCCTCGACGGCCGAAAGTCTTACTTAAGCGTTTATCTTACCCGGCCTTTGAGCGAACCGCTCATCGAAAAAATTAAAACAGAAATTTACGCTGAATTTGTCCAGCATACGGGTTTGAGAATCGTTAAAAACGAAATCTCCTTTAATTTGAGCCGTTTGTATCAAGAACAAAGCGGGGGTCAAAACGAGGCTGTTAAAACTTTAAAAACTTCTTATTATTTTCCTTTAAGTGTCGAGAAAAAAATCGTGGGAGTTATTAATATTCTCTCCCATAAGCCGGCGGCTTTTTCCGAAGAAGACACGGGACTCCTTCACGCTATTATTGAGCAGGTCTGCGGCTCCATCGAACGCCTGCGCCATCTTATTGATCAGGAAAAATCAACGATGGAAAGAATGGTTGAGACCATGACGGAAGGGGTGGTCATGCTTAATCCCCGCAATGAACTGATGGCCTTTAATCCAAGCGCCCGGCGCATGTTAGGCTTTGCCCCCTCCGATGAGATGAGTTGGAAAATCCTGCAGGATAAATTGAAGGTTTTTAATCTGGATCGGGCTCTTCTGGAATGTCAGAGCACCGGACAGATGGTGACGCGGGAGGTGATCATCCCGCAGAAGCATACGATGATTTTACGGGGGGATATTTCCCTGGTTAGGAATAGAGAAGAGGAGGTGTTGGGGACCCTTATTATTTTACGCGACATTACTAAAGAGAAGGAAGTGGACCGCATGAAAACAGAATTTATTTCCACTGTTTCGCATGAATTAAGGACCCCGTTATCCATTACGAAAGAGGGAATCAATCTTGTCCTGGACAGGATTCCCGGGGAACTTAATGAAAAGCAGGAAAGAATTTTGGGTACCGCGCGCGGCAATATTGACCGGCTTTCGAGGATTATCAATAATCTTCTGGATATTTCTAAAATGGAGGCCGGGAAATTAGATTTAAAACGCGAAGAAGTTAATTTGGTGGACATGGCCAAACATGTGGTTGCCTCTTTTGAGGCCAGTTTTAAAGAGAAGGGTGTTGAATTAAAACTTTCTGCATCAGAACAGCGGATTCATATGTACATTGATGCCGATAGGGTTGTGCAAATTTTTACGAATTTAATCGGCAACGCCTTGAAGTTTACCGAGAAAGGTTCTGTGGAGGTCTCGATTCTGGACAGGGGCAAGGATGTGCAATGTGAAGTGATCGACACGGGAGTCGGTATTGCCAGGGAAGATATCCCTAAATTGTTCAGTAAATTCCAGCAGTTCGGCCGCACGACCGGAAGCGGGGAAAAAGGGACTGGCCTGGGCCTGGTCATTTCTAAAGAAATTGTCGAAATGCATCAGGGAAAAATTTGGGCGGAAAGCGAGCCTGTTTCAGGCGGTAAATTAACAAAGTTTATTTTTATTCTGCCTAAATATACCCTCGAGACCATTTATCGCGAATATGTGCATAACGCCATGCGGGAGGCCATGAAGAAAGACGCGAAGATGTCGCTGGTCGTGGTTTCCATGCGGGATCTTGATCAATTGAAAAAAGAACTTTCCGAAGAAAAAGCGGCATTGATTCTGCGGGATCTGGAGGCGATATTAAGAAACAGCCTGCGCCGTCAGGGGGACGTGGCCTTCAAGGATTTAACGGAAGCCTTTGTGATCCTGGCGGATTGCAATAAAGAAAACGCTTTGCGCGTGGGGGCTCGCCTGGAGCAGTCTTTAAAAGATTATCTGGTGTCCCAAAAGCTGGCCGGGAAAGTGCAATTGCGTTTCGGCTACGCCACCTTTCCGGATGAAGCCAAAAACGACGAGGAGTTAATTAACCTGGCCAGGAGACAATCCTAGAGCATGAAAAAAATCCTTATTGTGGATGACGAAAAGGAGACCTGCGGCGTTTTTAAAAATTATTTCACCAGGCGCGGGCATTTGATTTCCATAGCCTATGACGGACTGGAGGCCAAACGGCTTTTAGAAGACAACAAATATGATTTTATTTTTTTCGACTGTAATATGCCGGAGCTCTCCGGCGTTGAATTAATTAAGATTATCAAAGAGAAGAATCCTGAAAGCAGGAAAATTATGGTTTCCGGTTATGAACTGATGAACGAAGATTTCGCCAAAGATTTAGGCGTGGATATTTTTTTAAAGAAACCGATCTCATTAGAGAAATTAGGAGAAATTATTCGATGAAAAAGAAGATTCTTATTGTGGAAGACGAAGAGCAGATGGTGGAAATGCTCAAGATTCGCCTTGAGGCCAACGGCTACGAGGTGTTATCCGCCGCCGACGGGAAACAAGGATTAGAGAAGGCGCAGAAGCAAATGCCTGATTTGATGATCCTGGATTTAATGATCCCGAAGATGGACGGCTTTAAGGTGTGCGGGCTTCTTAAGAAAGATTCACGGTACGCCCGCATCCCGATTATTATGTTCACCGCCCGCGCGCAGGAGTCCGATAAGCGCATGGGAGAAGAAGTGGGCGCCGACGCGTATTTAACCAAACCATTTGAACCCAAGACTTTGCTTGATAAGATTGAGGAGCTGCTTAATGCCCGCGCCTGAGGTTGACCCGTCCAAATTGGATTTTTTTTCTCACGTGTCTCTTCAATTAAGCACGCCCTTATCCATCACCCGGGAGGGCTTGAGCCTCCTCTTTACCCAGATTCAAGATAAGATCACAGAGAAAGAAGGAAGGATTTTTAAAGTCCTCGTTGAGAATTTAGAGCGGGTGTCTCAAACGGTGAATAATCTTATCGATATGTATAAGATCGAATCGGGGGAGATGATTTTCAAAAGAAGGGCGGCGGGTATTAAAGAGATTTTAAATCAGGCGCGGCTGTCTTTTGAGCCGCGGATCAAAGCCAGGGGCTTACAATTTTTATGCCGGGGGCCGGAAAGGGATGTTGAGATTTATGGCAATCCGGACCGCGTCGCGCAGATTTTTAATCACCTCTTAAGTAACGCTCTGGGATTTACCTCGAAGGGGTCTATTGAAATCGCGGTCACCGAGAAAGAAAAACACGTGGAATGCTCCGTCTCGGACACGGGCACAGGCATTGCCGAAGAATATTTACCCGCGGTATTCTTAAAGTTTCAGCACGGCGGCTTAAGCGAGACTGATCCTCGCCGTGGCGCGGGACTTGGGCTCGCGGTCGTTAAAGGATTAGTGAATCTCCATCAGGGGAAAATTTGGATAGAGAGTCAGGTCGGCAAGGGCACGAAAGTGATTTTTACGCTGCCCAAGATGGACAAGGGGAATAAATGAGCAAACAGAAAATATTAATTGCCGATGATGAAAAGGACTGCTGTGATTCTTTTAAGAATTATTTTACCAAACGAGGTTTTTCAGTCCACACCGCTTATGACGGGCTTAAGGCGAAAGAATTACTTGAAACTAATCAGTACGCGTATATTTTCCTCGACTGCAATATGCCGGGACTCTCGGGTGTGGAGCTGATCCGGGTTATTCAAGAGAAGAATCCTGAGAGTAAAAAAATCATGATTTCAGGATATGAATTAATTAACAAGGATTTCGCGCAGGATCTGGGGGTGGATATTTTCTTGAAGAAACCGATCAGTCTCGCGGAAGCGGAGAAGATAATCCAATAAATTTTGTCTAACTATGAAACGAGTGAATTTATTACCTAAAGAGATCGAAGAAAGCAGGTCCACGCTGCGCGAGCGGCTTATTTTTATTTCGGTCAGCCTGGGGCTCCTGGTGTGGCTGGTGGTCAGTTTCTATGGGCAGGAAATTTTAATGGCCCGTTATCGCGGCTTAATTGTTCAAAAAAAAGATGACATTCAAAGTCTGCAGGTAAAATTAGACCAGGCCAAAGATATTCTTGCCAAGATTCAGGAAGAAAGAAAAAAGATCAACGCCGATAAAAAAGTCGTTGCTGGTAAATTAACCCTGTTAAAAGAATTAAGCCAAGAAAAGATGGTACGCTCCGCCGCGCTTCTTGAGCTTAGCGAACTTGTTCCTTTAGAGATTCGTTTACGCAAGGTTTCTCTTAACCAGGAGGAGTTGGTGTTAGGGGGGGAGGCCCTGGATAATATGGTGGTGGGTCATTTTATGACGCAATTGGATGGTTCGAACCTTTTTGAACGGACTAATTTCAATTATATAGAGAAAAAGACTGTTGAAGGCAAACTCCCGTTTATTCAATTTGAACTGATGACACAGTTATCACGATAAAAAGAAAATAAAAATTTATGAACGAGCAGAATCAGATAAAGAACCAGGGCAGTTATTTTAACCAGATGGAGCCAAGGACAAAAATTTTATTTTTTTTATTAACTGCGGCGGTTATTTTTAGCGCCTCTTTTAAATTTTTCTATAAACCGCAGAGAGCCGCGGCCAATCAATTAAAGCATGAACTCAGCGTGTTAGAGAATAAAGCCAGGGCCCTCAAAGCCCAAATACCGGATATCGCCTCGGAAGAGAAACTTTTGGAAAAAGAAAGAATCGCTTTTAATATTTTAAAGGATGACTTACGGGCCACTGAAGCCGATCTTCTTACTCAGGATAGCATTCCGGGCTTATTGAAAGGCCTCTTGGCTCAGGCCGGCGCCCAGAACATTGATTTTAAATTGATTAAACCCATCAAGGAAAGTAAACCTGTAGAAGAAGCCAGCCAGGGCGCTTATGAACGGTTGAATATTGAACTCCAATTCTCTGCTCTTTATTCCAATTTAGCCAATTACGCGCGTCAATTAGAAGAAGGATACCCCTTTGTCAAAACAAAAAGTTTAATAATAGAAAAAAAAGATATGCAAAACGCGCCGATAGATATTACAATGTATCTATCAACGCTTTTAATGGCTGGATCGGCGGGTGAGCCGCGTAATGTTCAACGGCCGATTCTTAATGTGGCACCTTTGGCGATGAAGAGAGATCCGTTTATTTCCGCGTCCTTTGTCGAGGCTGTTGTCAAAGAAAAGAAAGAATATATTCTTTCGGGAATTATCAGTAAAGGAAAACAGCCTACAGCCATCATTGATAACGAGGTATACAAAGTAGGAGACAGAATAGACAGCAGTCAGATTCAGCGGATTACGGCCAATCAAGTTATTCTTAAAGATGGTGATGAAACGGTTGTTTTAACCATTAAAGAAACTGATTAATAGAAAGGATTTTGTAAATGGGCAAACAGCGCGCTAAATATTTTTTATGCCTATTGATTTTATTGATCCCTCTTTGTACTTTGGCGCAGGAAGAGCTGGTCACATTAGATTATAAAGACGCCAATTTATCCACCGTCTTAAGAGCTCTTTCTTACTCGTATGGATTAAATCTAGTGGCGACGAAAGACATTCAAGGCAAGGTTACGGTCAACTTAACCGATGTTACCGTCGATGAGGCCTTAGAGGCTATTTTAAGCGTCAATGGTTATGCCTTTACTCGCAAAGGGAACCTTATTTACATTACCCCGGGGCCGGGAGTGGAAGGATTGGATAAATTAACCGTCTCCATTCACTTAAGTTATCTGACGGCTTCTGAGGCGCAAAAACTTCTGGCCAAGGTCATTTCCTCAACGGGAGATATCCAGGTCAACGAATCCACTAACAGTTTGGTGGTCACTGATTTTCTGGCCAATATTGAGAAGATAAAAAAAATTCTTCAGGAAATTGATATCCAGCCTATCCAGGTTCTTATTGAAGCTAAGATTGTCGATATTCAAACCAAGGCCTTAGAGAATTTTGGGACCACCTACACATTAACGTATAATCCTAGCGGTGACGCGCAAGGGCTTTTTGACCGTGATTCCTTCGCGGATGAATCTTTAACGACAACGACGACGATGGCGGGCCCATCCTCGTCCCTCTCTGGAGGACAATTAAAGATTACCTCTATTATTAAAGATTTAACCGCGGAAATGACAATCGATGCCCTTGTTCAAGATAACAAGGCTCACCTTTTAGCCTCACCTTCGATCGCGACCTTAAATGGCAGGGAAGCCCGTATTATTATCGGCGAGAAATTTCCCTATAAAGAAAAAACACAGACGACCACCGGCACAACCGAGACCACCAAATTTATCGATGTGGGGACGACCCTTAAAGTGACTCCCATGGTTTCCCCTGACGGCTGGATCACCATGAATGTGCATCCGGAAGTTTCCTCCGTCTCGGCATCGCTGGATGCCGGCCCCCGGATTACAACCCGGGAAGCGGATGCCACGATTCGCGTGCGTGATAAAGAGACGATTATTATCGGCGGCTTGATTAATAAAAAAGATGACAGTATTAACGGAGGGATTCCCTTTCTGCGGTCAATCCCGGTGCTGGGTATCTTATTTTCCAAAAGAAGTAAAGATTTAGAAGAAACGGAATTAACTGTTTTTATCACGCCGCATATTATTAAGACGCCTACGGAAATAGCGCAGAGAAAAGATGTCGTTAAAGAAGAAGTGTATTTGGATTTAGAGAAGGCGCAGCATTCAAATGTTGTGGATAAATTATGGGAGCATGCCAAGAATTTAGAACTTGATGATACCGAGGAATCGGCGAATAAATCGCGGCGGCTGCGCAATGAAGAACGGTTAAATACCTACAAATTTATTGTTAATCAGTTTCCCGAATCTAGCAATGTCGATTACGCGTTATTTATGACGGGGAAAATCTATTACGAATATTTTAGAGAATATGAAGCCGCCGCCGCCTCTCTGGAGAATTTAATCAGCCAATACCCACAGAGCGATTATATTGAGCAAGCCCAATCGATTCTGCAAAGAGCTCGCTTAAAGGAGCCTCCTTATCAGGAAGACTTTATCAAAGCGTTGGAATCTCAGGAAGAGGCCTCGCGGCAAGGCCACACCCTCCCGATGACAAATTTTAGTCCGAGAACCAATTAAGGATTCCCTCAGGTGAGGGGGAAATTATGGCTCATTTCATTTACAAGGCGCGCGATCAGCAGGGATTGGCCATTCAAGGAGTGGTGGAGGCGGAAAGTGAATTGAAGCTCGCGGAAAATTTACAGCATTTAGGTTATCGCGTTATTCACATTGAGGAACGAAAAGGCAAAAGCCCTTTTGAATTAAGGTTTAGCGGCCGCCGTAAAGTATCTTCTCAGGAACTTATTTTGTTTACCCGGCAATTAGCCACGATGCTGAAATCGGGATTGCCGATAGCCGAGGCCTTAAAAACCATTCTTCATCAGACAGAGCATCGATTTTTCTTCTTAAGTATTGAGAAAATTATCAAAGATATTGAAGGCGGCTTGCCTTTCTCAGAGGCCTTGAGCCGTCATTCTAAAATTTTTCCACCGCTCTTTGTCAGTATGATCGAGGTAGGGGAGGCCGCCGGGATTTTAGATCAAGTTCTGGAACGGCTGGTGCTCTTGTATACCCAGGAATTCGAATTGCGCATGAGGCTGCGTTCGGCGATGATTTATCCAGTGATTTTGGTTACGGCCGCTATCGCCATTATCAGTTTTTTCCTTATTTCCATAATCCCTAAATTTGTCGTGGTCTTTGAGGCTTATAACGCGCGTTTGCCCCTGGCCACCACCCTGTTGCTGGGGTTAAGCAATCTTCTTTCTCATATCTGGTTTATTCTTATCCTTGGTTTGATCGCGGTCATTTTTGTCATCAAAAATTATTCAAGAACAGAAAAAGGCCGGTATCAAATCCATCAGTTTTTATTGAAGGTACCGGTGTTTGGGCCTTTTTATTTAAAGACGATAGTCGCCAGATTTACCAGAATCTTAAGCATGCTTATTCAGTCCGGAGTTCCTCTTCTTGAGGCTCTCTCCGTGACGGAAAAAACAATTAACAACGTTGTTATTTCTCAAGTCGTCGGGCATGTGCGCCTGGCGGTCTCTTCGGGCCAGCCTTTAAGTGAACCTTTTAAAACAAGCGCCGTGTTCCCTCCCATGGTGGTTCAAATGATATCAGCCGGAGAGAAGAGCGGGAGAATTGATGTTATGCTCATGGATGTGGCCTCCTATTATGATCAGGAGATTGAATATTTACTTAAAAATATTCCGGCTATTCTTGAGCCCGTTTTATTATTGGTCATGGGAGGGACGGTTCTTTTTATCGCTTTAGCGGTATTACTGCCTATTTTTAATTTGATTAAAGTGTTCCGTTCAATGTAACGATGAGGAGGGTTGTTAAAATGTTTAAAAATTATCACAGGAGGCCAGGTTATCAGCATACTCAAAAAGGCTTTACTTTGTTAGAGATTCTTTTGGTGATTACGATTATTGGAATCCTCGCCGCGACGATTATTCCTAATTTCATTGGATTCGATACTGAGGCCAGAATCACTTCAAGCCGGGCCAATCTAGAAACACTGCGCACCCTCGTTAATTTATTCCGCGCCAAAGAAGGAAAATATCCCAATTCTCTAGAGGAGCTTTTAACGACGCAGTATTTTGATGTCGGGATCAGAAGGCTCTATTTAGATAAAATCCCTTCAGAATTAATCAGCGCATCTAAAGGCAATAATACTTACACGGCTCAGGCCTCCGAGCAGGCTCTCTCAGGAATCGGGGGATGGGTTTATATGACCGACACGGCGGAGGTTAAAATCAATATCAATGGAGTTTTAGGGCCAAAGTGGGGAAATTTCGCGCAGGAACAACCAGCGGAGTGGTAAACCAGGATGAACAATAAGGGCAGTGTTCTCATCACAACAATTGTTATTTTGGCATTTTTATCTGTTTTGGGAATTAATTTGGTCGTATATCTTTTGTCACGTTCGACAAAAACGAATCTTGAGCTCAATCGGCTGAAAGCCTATTATTTAGCGGAAGCGGGAATCGCCAAAGCCATTCATGAATTAAAAATTGATAAAGATTTAGATAATAATGGGCTGGGCAATGTTTTACGAGCATCGTTAGGGGGCGGAACATACAAGGCGAGTCATAATTACGCGGCCGCTACTATTACGGCTACGGGAGAATATAATAACGTTCAACGCGCCATCCAAATGAAGTACAGCGCGCTTTAAATATTATGTCACCACGCAAATTCATAGGGGAATACCTTCTCGAGAAGGGGCTCATTAACGCTAAACAGCTTAAAGAGGCCCTGGACGAGAGTAAGAAAACCAACCACCGCGTTGGGGATATTCTTATCCAGCACGGTTACGCCCGAGAAGAAGATATTTACAGCGCCCTCTCGGAGCAGTTAGGGATTGCCTTTATTGATGTGACTTCCTATCAATTCGACGCGGCCAGTGTCAGGCTCATTCCCAAAGAAACAGCCGAAAGGTTGCAGGCCATCGCGGTCTGCCAGATGGGAAAGAGTTTAACGGTCGCGATGACGGATCCGCTCAATGTTGAGGCGATCGATGAGATTGAGAAATTAACCGGCTTAAGCCTTAGTCCGCTTTTTGCCACCGCCGCTGGAATAAGAGAGGTCATTACGCGATACTACGGCTTATCCGGACAGCAAAAAATAAAAGAGCCGGTGGCTGCCTTAGAGGCGGAAGAACCCTTGAAGAGAACATTTAAAGAAAAGAATGTCTCCACGTTAATGGAACAAGCCACTCAAGCCCCCGTGATTAAGATGGTCGAGGAAATTATTTCTAACGCGGTACGCCGAAACGCGAGTGATATTCATTTAGAACCCCAGGAACAGGGATTTTTCTGCCGTTACCGCATTGATGGGATTTTAAAGCCGCCGATTCCTTTAGCCAATGAATATCAAGCCGCGATTATTTCCCGGATTAAAATCATGGCCGATATTGATATCGCCGAGAAACGCCGTCCGCAGGATGGCCGTTTTCAGTTAACCGTGGATAACCGTAATATCGATTTGCGCGTGGCTACATTTCCTACCATCGATGGGGAGCACGTCTCCATCCGCGTTTTGGATAAATCCAAAGGGATTTTGAAATTAGATGAATTAGGGCTTGAAGGTGAAATTTTTAATCAATTTAAAACACTTATTCGAAAGCCCCACGGCCTTGTTTTAGTGACTGGCCCGACGGGAAGCGGTAAAACAACCACCCTGTATTCTGTCCTTAATACGATTAACGATTCGAAAAAAAATATTATCACGCTCGAAGACCCCGTCGAATACCGGATTGCAGGCATTCATCAATCTCAGGTTAATATCAAGGCGGGGCTTACCTTTGCCAATGGATTACGTTCGATTGTGCGTCTGGATCCGGACATTATTATGATCGGGGAGATCAGAGACCGCGACACGGCTGAGATTGCTATTCACGCGGCTTTAACGGGACACTTAGTTTTTTCAACGCTCCATACCAACGACGCGGCAAGCGCCGGCGCGCGGTTAATTGATATTGGCGTCGAGCCGTATTTAATCTCTTCCTCTTTGACCGCGGTTCTGGCTCAGAGACTCATCCGTAAATTATGTTCGCACTGCCGGAAAGGCTATGAGCCTTCGGAGGCTGAACTCTTGGCCGCTAAGGTTTCGGCCACAGAAGCGTATCGAGGGAAAACGTTATACAGGGAAGAGGGCTGCGCTCAATGCCAGAATATGGGATTTCAAGGCCGCACAGCCGTGTTTGAATTATTTTCTCCGAATGATAAAATAAGAGAGTTGATTACGAAGAAGGCTTCCGCCCAGGAGTTGTTTGAGGAAGCTAAAAAAATGGGGATGAAAACACTTCTGGAAAGTGGTTTAGAAAAAGTTAAGGCCGGCGTAACTTCCTTCTCCGAAATTCTCAGAGTTATTCAAGACATTTAATCGTTTAGAATGGTAACATGCGGTTCCCAAACCAATATAAAATATTGACTAATATAACATGTAATATTATAATAGACGCATGTTAATATAAAATATACATGTATTAATAGTATTTGCCTTGACAATAGTCTTTTTAGCTTGTATACTTATTTTGGAGGTGAAAGATATGGAGACAACGATTACTGAGCGAGGGCAGACCGCCGTTCCAGCAGTTATCCGTAAAAGATTTCATTTAAAACCGCACACGAAATTAGAATGGGTTATCACGGCGCGGGGGATTTCTGTTATTCCTATCCCCGAGGACCCCGTTAAGGAATTTCGCGGGCTATTTAAAGGATCCGGCTTAACCGAAAGCTTGCTTAAGGAAAGGGCCAGGGAGCGTGAAAGAGAGCGAAAGCAGGAAAAACGATAAACTAAGGTACCTCCTGGATACCTCAGCCTTGATGACGTTATCTGAGGATGAGCCAGGGGCTCAGGTGGTTTCGGATATTTTAATGAAAGCCCAAAAGGGTGACGCTTATGTTTATATTTCCTTTATCAGCGTGATGGAGGCCTGTTATAAAGTTCACCAGGAAAAGGGAGAAGAAGCCGCCGGGAAAATGTTTCATTATCTGAGCCATTTACCCGTTAAACGTATTGATGTAGACGATCAATTGATTTTATCGGCCTCTTCCGTGAAAGCTCAATACACCGTTTCTATGGCGGATGCCTGGATTTTAGCAACGGCCAAGTCCCTGGATGCTAAACTTGTCCATAAAGACCCCGAGTTCGAACAGCTCAAAGAGACCATCTTCCAGATTATTCTGCCTTATAAAAGTTCTAAGTTGAAATAGTAGGGATAGAAAATCCAGTTGAATAAAAGACTTATCAAAAGAAATAAAAAAGCGGTAAAAATATGTTAAAATAATATGGATGAAAATTCTACGCACAATTTTTTTCGTATCTCTGCTTTTTATCTCTCCTGTGCCCGCGTTTGCCCTCGATGGCTGGAACTATCGGGCCCCTGTCCAGGTTAATAATTTTGGTAATGACAGTCAGTTAACCAATCACCAGGTCCTTGTTGTCGTTAATACAGAGGCGCACATCAGAGACAAACAAATGGATCCCGAAGGCGATGATATCCGTTTTTTCGATTCCGATGACCGAACAATGCTCGATTATTGGCTTGAAGATGGGACGATTAATCAACCCTCAACACGTATCTGGGTTAAAATTCCCATCCTTCCGGATAAGACGCAGAAAATTATCTACTTCTACTATGGCAATCTCACTGCCCAGCCAATGAGCAGCAGAAAGAATACGATGGTTTCCGGCGAAGTTGGCCAGGCAACAGTGAGCAGTAGTTACGCCACGGTTACCCTTCAGGGTAAATATACATCCCCGATTATTGTCTCTGGTTTTGTCGAAGGGTCTGATAATCAAGAGGTCTCCGTCCGCGTAAGAAATGTTAGCCCAACAAGTTTTCAAATTAAGCTGCAGCATCCCAGTGGGAGTAGTTTTAACGCGAATACCGCTAATTATTGGGTTGTTGAAGAAGGGAAATTAGAAACTTTAAATGGCCTTATTATTCAAGCTAATAAATATGATGAGAAGAATGTTCTGCAAAAGGGAAGCCCCATTGTTACAACGCAATTAAATTTTTCCCCGGCTTTTTCAAATCTTCCGGTGGTGTTCTTGCAGGTCATGACCGAAAAAGACGTTGACTGGATTACTGAGGCCGTGGTCAATATTGACAAATCATTCGCCCTGACAGCGCTTGAAATGGCGGAAGCAGGTACGGCGGGTTCTGGTCATGATCCAGAAAAAATCGCTTATATTGCCATGGAGCCGGCTAAAACCGGCAGTATCAATAATATTCTTTTTGAAACAACAACCGGTATTAATGTCCCCGGACATGACGACGGCAATTTAGAGAAAACATTCACGCAAACTTTTAGTTCCGCTCCTTTAGTTGTGACCGATATGAGGTCACGCAAGGAACTTGACGGCGGCTGGGCAGCGCTTGAAAGTATAACCAATAAAGTTTTAAAACAGCATATTGAAGAAGACAGGTTTTTGGATCAGGAACGCAGTCATATTCCAGAAGATACAAGCATTCTGGCCTTTGCGAGGGCCGGAGATTTGGTCTTTAGAAAATACGCGAGGACTCAACCATCAACAAAGGTTCTTTATCCGATTACTCAACTTGTTTTTATCAATCAGCCGCGGTCCATTTTTGTCAATGAGGTTTCACAGGCTATGACGGTGCAGACAAAAAATCAGTTTGGCGATTCGCTTAACCCTTCCAAAGACACTGTTGTGAAATTATCTTCAACTTCTGAAGGAGGGACGTTTAGTTTAAGTAAGTCCCCTTTTATTCCTGTGACGCAGGTAACGATCCCCGCCATAATGCCGGTGGCGATTTTTTATTACCGTGATACCATTGTCGGGACTCCCACCATCACCGCCAGCGCGCCGTCAGAAACCTGGACACCGGCAACACAAGAGGTAACCGTGGGGGATATTCTTTTTCGGGGGGCTTACCGAGTTCCCATCACTATTCGTAACCGCTGCGGCGAAAGTTTAACCAATCATCAGGTGCTGGTGACGTTTGACACTAAAACTCCCATTGCCCAAGGCAAAATGAAAAAAGATGGAGCTGACATCCGGTTTCTGGATGAGGATAAATCGACACCTTTAAATCACTGGCTTCCTGATATGAAGACCGGCGGTGAACCAGCAACCAAAATCTGGGTCAAAGTCCCTGAGATTCCTGTTTCCCCTCCCAAGACGATTTATTTATATTACGGCAATCCTGACGCTGTTTCCACCAGCGATCCGCAGAGCACCATGGTCGTGGGGGAAATCGGGGATATCACGCCAGCCGCGGATTTTAAGACCGCTCAATTTTTTAGTACCTATACTTCTCCGGTTGTTGTGACGGGTTATGAAGAACGCAAGGAAGGTGCCCTGCCGACGGCGGTGAGAGTGAAAAACGTCCAGTCCACAACGTTTCAGGCCAAATTGGATAATCCCAGCGGCGGCAATTCCGATTCCGCGGCTATTTATTATTTCGCGTTAGAGGAAGGCAGGCACAGCACACTCGACGGCATTTTAGTGGAGGCGGGGAAAATCAATGCCGTGAATACCGTGGGCAGAAACAGCAAAGATAACACCTGGGGAAACATTTCCTTTGCTCATGATTTTGCAAGTCCGCCTGCTCTTTTTTCTCAAGTGATGACGACCAACGATCCCACGTGGGTCACGGAGGCCATTCAGACCATCACAGCGGATGGGGCGCAAAGCGCCATGGAAATTGCTGAAACAGAAGCAACTTCTGCCTTCGGCGATGGGAATCAGGACCACAAGGATGAAACGATTGGCTGGGTCGCTATTGAAGATAACAAAAAGGGAACGATCAATGGCATCCCCTTTGAGATCAAAACAACTAAGGATATTTTTGGGCATACTGATCCGGATGTTCAGACAGAATTTTCACAGACCTTCCAGTCTCCCCCTCTGGTTATTACGGATTTGAGGACCAGAAGTTCTGACGATGGAGGGTGGGCCGCGATCAAACGGAAAACCACAGCCAATATATTAGTGCATGTGGAAGAAGATAATGTTTTTGACATAGAACGCTCTCATCCGAAGGAGGATGTGAGCATCATGGCTCTCGACGGCCATAGTCCTTTGTATTTCCGCGCCTATGTCTGCGCGGATCAGCCAACGGCAGCCAATGGCAGTGAAGAGACGGTTGTTTTTAAACTCGTTTTTACGACCAGTGAACAGACGCTCGATCAACATGAAGTCTCGAGCGTCATGACCGTGCAGACCCAGAGTATCCAGGGCAATCCCCAGAATGTGGAGGAGGATACCGTGGTCACGCTGTCTTCTTCTTCCTTGAGCGGAGAGTTTTCCGACAGTTCCTCTTTTTTTACAACGATCACGCAGATGACAATTCCGAAGGGCAAAAATTCAATTGAGTTTTACTATCGCGACTCTGAGATCGGGACTCCGACCATTACCGTGTCGGAGAGTCCTTCTCAAGAATGGGAGGATGCCCAGCAGGATGTGATTGTCCTGGATCCGGTAACTCAATTCCTCGTGGAGGCAAGTTCTCCCCAGATTGCCGGGCAGGAATTTAAAGTCAAGGTAACGGCACTCGATGAAAATAAGAATGTCGCGGCTTTCTACCAAGGAGTGATTAATTTGAGTGTCAATTATATTACTCCATCAACGGGGACAAAAAATTTATCCACCACAACGCTCAGTAATTTTGTCAACGGGACAGCCGAAATCACCAATGAAATTTATCCTGACTGCGGTACGGTAAGTATTACAGCGGTTCAAGCGGATGATTCAACCAAGACAGGAACATCCAATCTTATTTATTTCGCGCCCTCAGATTTTCTTTTAACATTCGATGATCTTAACTCGGGAAATCCCTTCCAGCATACGGTTTCTCAGTCCTTTGGTTTAAATATTCTGGCCAGAAATACAGAAGAGGAAGCGTGCGCGAATTATGTGGGGCCTGCTTCTCTGGACATTGTGGAAGTTAATCCTTTGGGCGAACAGGGCGGAGCGATTTCTCCCGCAGATCTGACTTCCAGTGATTTTAAAGCCGGACAGGCCAGCCTTACTAATGCAGCGTACAATAAATGGGGCGAGATCAAAATAAGCTGCTCGGATGATACTGTGCCCACGCAGACAGGCACATCGGAAAATATTTTGTTTTTGCCAAAAAACTTTTTACTGATTACCTCCGAACCCAAACCGTTAAGAACATTTTTTTATTTAAACGAACCGTTTCAACTCACGGTTACGGCCCGCGATTTTGAGAACAGCACCGTGTCGAATTATTTAGGGACAATCCAATTAACGGGAACAGGTTTTAATTTGACGGGCGAATACGCGTTTACGGAACAGGATAACGGATTACATACCTTTGAAGATATTTCCGGAGCATTAGAGATGGAGCAGGGAATCATTACGGCGCGTGATAAAACTTATCCTCAGGTTTCCGGTCAATCGAATCCTTTAAATGTTAAAGAAGCCAGCATTCAAGCCTTTTCTAATCAGGGCCCTGTTGGTAACTTAGCGATCAGTATCGCTATTATCGACAAAGAGGGGAATATTATGACGGAAGATAGTTCCACGCTGGTAACTCTTGAATTTGACGAATTTATCGAGGATGGTTCCGTGACCTCTGCGGCAACCAGCCAGCCGGTGACAGTGAAAGAGGGTAGAGCCACGATTATTGTTAATGACAGTCAGGCCGAAGAGGTGATTGTTATTCCAAAGTCGGATCCCGTGCTTAATCCTATCTCAGGGGTGGCTACTTTTGGGACCGCGGCCAAGACTGGTGTCGGGATTCAGATGTATAGAGAATTAAAAAACGAGTGATGAACAATAATAGCAAGGGATTTACATTTATTGAACTTCTGATCACCCTCATTCTTGTTGGGATTTGTTTTCTGCCTTTAATGAACATGTTTTCCGTTTCCTTACAGCAAAATAATCAAACCAGCGACTTGACGATAGCCCGTTATCTGGCTCAAGAGGGGATGGAGAAGATGAAGAATCGGCATTTAACGGTCAGTCAACTTAAACAATTAGGAGATGTCTGGGATCCACCTTTAAGCGAGTCTCCTTCAATGGTCGACGGAAAGAATTGGCGGGTTTTACGGAAATTAATTGTCTCTGAGCCCCTAGAAATACATATCCAAGTTTTTCGGGAAGAAGATCGTCTTAATAATCTTTCCAAGCCCGTGGTGGAATTAGTGACGTTGGTTGAGGATTTGGAATGGTAAAAAAAAATCAACGGGGATTGACTTTGATTGAACTTTTGGTGGCTATGGCCATTACGGCTATTCTTGTCGGTGTTGTGGTATTTACACTGAAGGTGGGATTGGACACGTATCACTTTGTGCAGGACGAGATTTTTTTGCAGAAAGTTCTGGATGAGACGCTGCAGGAAATTTCGGATGGGACTTTTGAAAATTTTGGCATTAAAGATTCCGTGGAGATTCTAGAAGCCGCCGAAACAAGGCTGCGTTTTGTCCCTTTGTGGGTCGACGAAGGACATGTGGCCCGTGTTCCCCAGGGAGAGGAGCCCCAAGAATTTATCCTCTCTCGCCCCTTTAAAGCCGGAGCGAGTTTTCCAATGGCGGAAGTGTTTATTCAGGAAAAAGGCGAGTGGCAGCAGCAGCCCATAACGTTTCTCTTTGGAGAAAAAGATGATCCTCTCAAACTTGACGATAAGATAACTTTTCAAACGCCGTTACGTACAGGTACCAAAGTAAGATTTATCTATCATCCTCAAGCGGCAAATTTTCCTGAGTGCGTGATGACTTTTGAATTTCTTAAACAAAAGATTTCCCGGACGTATAAAAACAAAAATAATATGATCCCGCGTTATGAAATACCCAATATTTTAATAGAAGGCCTTAAATTCCAATATTTTGATAATGCGAATCAAGAGATTATTCCTGATTCCGGACAGGGGACGATTGACCCTCTTCAATTTTCTTATATTACCGCCGTTAAAGTAATTTTAAGAGTTTCTTTGCGAGGACGAAGCAAAGAGGGAAGTGTTTTTGTTAATCTGCGTAACAGCCGCACGGCAGGTTCCGGCTTTATTATTAGAGAAGGGACGAAAACAGTTATTCCAAATTCATCGATGGTTCGGGCCTTAAGTCTGGTGAATGTAACCGGTGCCAAAGATGGTGGAAAGATTAAATTAGAAGCGCGTTCAAGCGAAGGGCAGAGCTGGGCGTTAGATGTCCTTTTAGGCCGCCAGGATGGCAAAGACGTTCTTAAAAGTTATAGCATCGAATCGCCGACCGGCCGTGTGGTTTATTCCGAAGAAGTCAATCTCACAATGGATTTGCCGTTAAATTTATTGACTTTAGGGGGCATGGGCCGTTATGATTATGATTTGGATGACGATGTGGAGAACGCGGTTAATCTTCAAGGAGAGGTGGAATTAAGCGTCCTTGAGATGGACGCGGCCGGCGCGGCGCTTTTTATTCGGCCGTAAAGTGAGATTCCCCTCCCGTCGAGAGACTGTGCCAAATGGGGGAGGAAATGTTCCAGGGAGGTGCTTATGAAGTTTCTTTTAAAGTTTTTTATGAATATTTTTATTGTTCTTTTGATCGTAGTTTTCGCGCGTAATATTCTGGCTAAGTTTATTGTCGAACGTGGCGTGAAAGCGCTCACCGGCCTCGACCTTCGGATCGAAGACGTCGATATTGGGATCAGCGATTCAACACTTTCCGTTAAAAATTTAACGCTCTTTAATCCTCGGGGATTTGAGGACCCGCTGATGTTACAGATCCCTGAAATTTTTTTTCATTATGATCTACAAAGTTTTCTAAAGAGGAAGACTCATCTTTATGAATTAAGGCTTTCTTTAAAAGAATTTTTAGTTGTTAAAAATAAAAATGGGGCGCTGAATCTAGATGCCTTAAAAGCGCTGAAGGTTTCTTCCGAAGAAAAAGAAAAGAAAGTAGAGCCGGAGCCGCAGAAAAAAGCGCCTGGTTCTTTCGCCATTGATGAATTGAATTTTAAAATAGGGAAAGTGGTCTACAAAGACTATTCCAAGGAGCCAGCGGGAATAAGAGAATTTAACATTAATAGCGAGGAGCATTTTTCTGGCGTGACCGATCCCAGGGCCCTTGTGCGTCTGATTGTGGTCAGGGCTCTGGCGAAAACAACCATTGCGGATCTAACCAGCTTGAATTTAAAAGATCTCCAGGAATCACTGACCGGATCTGTTTGGTCCATCTCAGAAGGAGTTTTGGATACAACGGTGGATATTTTAAAGAAAACCACGCAGGGGATAACGGATTTTTTAAAGAAGCCTTTCGAGAAGCCCAAAGAAAATGAGACTACTCCATAAATAGTATGCGCAAGTTAACTCATCTTGAAATCGTCGAGAGGCAGGAGGGTAAGAATCTTAATCCGCGTCTGCCGTTTTGCGTGGTTTTAAATAATATCCGCAGTCTTTATAATGTGGGATCGATTTTTCGAACGGCCGACGGCGTGGGGGTTGAGAAAATTTGGCTCTGCGGCATTACGGGCCAGCCGCCGAATACGCAGATTGCCAAGACTGCCTTGGGCGCTGAGCAAAATGTTCCCTGGGAATATCGCGCTGATGTTGTCTCTCTTGTTAAAGAACTAAAAGTAAAAGGCTATACGATTGTTCTTCTAGAACAGATCAAGGGAAGCGTCTTGCATCATCAATTTGCGCCTCAAGCGCCGGTATGTCTTGTTATCGGTAATGAAATTGAGGGAGTGGCGGATCAGCTTGTGTCTTTCTGCGACGCGGCTGTTGAAATCGAAATGACGGGTTTAAAAAATTCGTTGAATGTCGCCGTGGCTTTTGGTATTGTAGCGTATCGTTTTCGTGAGACATTAAAAAAGGTCCCGACGTTTTCTAGGAGATTGTCAAAGGTAGTCGGGACTCCGATTTCAACATAAATTAATTCAGAAAACATCGGAGGAGGGATCCATGCTTGTTATCAAAAAGATTAATGTTGTAAGTTCAGGGAAAATGGTCGGGATGATGTATTCTTTGTTAGGCTTACTGTTTGGCGCTATTTTTTCTCTGATGGTTATTTTGGGGGTGGACCCTTCGCAGGCCGCCAGAACCCCGGGAACGGAGCTGGGTGTTTATACGGGAGCTTTTTCTGTGATTGCTTTTCCCATCCTTTTTGGAATTGCTGGATTTATTGCCGGCCTCCTGGGAGCGGTATTTTTTAATCTGGCCGCGCGCTGGTGCGGCGGGCTCTTGATTGAAACGCAATAATTCCACGGAAATTATTCAGCGGCTTGAGGCGTTCCGGGAATTCGAGCTGGATTATATTCATCGGCGCCGATGTCAGGATGGTCACCCACCGGCTTTTTGATATTAAATAAAAAATTGACAACCCCCAATTTAGATGTTATATTTTGACTACAAGAAAGCGCTTTCTCAATGAGCGCGGAATTTAATCTTAACAAGCTGGGGAGAAAAATGCCATGACACAGAAAACTATTTTTTGTCGTTGGAATCTTTTTGTATTTTTATCTTTTTTCTGGTTTAAGTTTTTCTGAAGAAACACAGGGGGTCTCTCCAGCTTCCTCCTCACCAGAAGAAACTTCAGATAACTCAACTCAAAGTCAAGATACTTCTCAAGACACCTCCCAAGCCACGGCAACAGACACCGATACGGACAATTCTCAGGCCGCGGAACAACCTTCTGAAAATCCGGTCACGATCAATGGCGGCGAAGGCGACCCTTTAGCCAACGTCCTTCCCTATACCAGCAGCACCAAGATTAATGTCGATCCCTCTTCTGGCAGCGCCTCGACCTCTTTTCCAATCAGCGTTTCCGCCGGTCGCGCCGGAATTCAACCCAGTTTAGCGTTATTTTACAATTCGAGCCTTAAGAACGGCCCCTTTGGCATGGGGTGGAATTTAGGCTTAGGGGATATTGAAATTTCTACGAAAAAAGGCCCGCCTAAATACGATAGCTCGGATCACTTTGTGTTAAACCAGGGGGGAGGCAATGAGGAACTCATCTGGGATGAAACAGCAAAATTTTACCGGGCTAAAATCGAAGGTTCTTTCAGAAAGACGGAACGCGTCTCTGATTACTGGGTCGTTACCGATAAAAAAGGCATTAAATATTATTTTGGGCAAACGCATGCCAGCCGGCAATATGATTCTACTGACTCCACAAAAATTTTTAAATGGTATTTAGACAAGGTCGAAGACCTTTTTGGCAACACCATGACCATCGAATATACGGAAGATCAAAATCAAATTTATCCTTCTAAGATTTTGTATACAGGAAATTCCAAGCAGAGACTTTTGCCCTATGCCGAGGTTAATTTCCAATATGAAGACCGGCCGGATAAAAGCTCAACCATGATACCAGGCTTTGAAGTCAAAACTGCCAGACGACTACAATATATAGAGGTATTCGCCGCGGATCAATTACAACAAAAATATCACTTAATTTATACAACAAGTCAAGCTACCCAGCGCAGCCTGCTAAAAGAAATCGTTGTGTATGGAGCCGATGGCGGTACACTGCCGTCTACTATCTTCACTTATCAGAACGAAGATAACCCTTCCTTGGGCAATTACAGTTTTTCTTCAAAGACTGAAAGCCTTAATGGCGACGATGTTTTATGGAATTATCAGCAGAATGGACAAGGAACCATCTACACAGAGCCTTCGGGATTAATCGGAGGCACCTCTTGGGAGACCGATATCTTTGGACATTTACTTTTTAGTTCAAATGCTGGAACAGTGAATACCTTCTGGACGTATTTGTATGCGACGAGCGCGCGGATAATCAATGTTCCTTTCACAGATGGAAATAATGGGCATGATAATGAGGGCAATATATACATTTGGGTTAACGATATCGAAAGAACTGGCAACGACAGGTACTACTGGCCATTAAAGGAGGGCTGGAATTCCGTTGTTATTACGGGTGTAAAGCCAGAACATGGTTTTACCTTTAAATTACAAAGTGAATTGACCTATGAATATAATGGATATGGTCATGCCGATTTAATGGATTCCGCCGGCCTGGGGCTGGTTCCCCTGTTAGGAGGCGATTTTGACGGCGATGGATTGGCGGATACTGGCTCGTTTTTACGGCGAGAGGGAACCGTCAAAATTAAATTGGCTACTTTAAATGGGTTTGGGCCAGAAACGGTCTGGATTCCAAATTTTGGAAAAAAATTGGAAATTGTTCCCGGGGATTTTAACGGGGATGGGAAAACGGATATTGCCAGTTTTGACCGTAAAACCGGCAAATGGAACGTGGCTATCTCAGATGGCGCGCAGTTTAATGGTCCGAAAGAGTGGTTAGGAGATAGTCGTGTCGGACCAGAGGTTTACGGCCCTAACGCCGCTGACATTAACGCGGATGGGTTAACTGATGTCCTTATTTTTTACAAAGAATCTCAGCTCATAAAGGTAGACATTCTCTTAAACCAAGGCGGCTCTTTTGCTTTAATGTATCCTCGTTGGACTCCTTCCATTGGCCCTGATTCTGGAACACCTTTTACCGCTGATTTTAACGGAGATGGATTGCCGGATTTCGCGAATGTTGACAAGGATTCAGGGTATTGGGTCTTTTATTTACATCCTGGACGTATGGGTGCCGATTTTATAGAGGCACCAAGCGTGTACAATTTTGGCAATGGCCAGCAGGCGGTGATAGCGGATTTTAACGCGGATGGATTCACCGATATTGGTTACTATGAAAAATCATCAGGAAAAGTTTTTTATAGAATATCTCAAGGAGGTTACAGCTTTGATGCTGGTGTTCAAAATCTCCCCTTTAATTTCTCGGCTAATCAGCAGGCGATTCAGGTGCAGGCCTCTGATTACAATGGAGATGGCGTCACTGATTTTGCCTCCTCTGACAGTATTCAACTCGCCGAGACGGCTTTTTCAAATAACGGTAAAACGTCTGATCTTCTCTTTGAAACGAAAAACGGCATCGGTGGGACCACGGAACTGGTCTATACATCCTCGTGCTTTAACGAAGATCCACTTAGATCGATGCCCTTTTGTATCCCCGTGGTCAGTTCGGTCGTGGTTAAAAATGACCGAAATTCAAATGACCATTATGAAACAAAATACGAATACACCAAAGGGTTGTGGGATTGGGATGACCGGGAATTCCGCGGGTTCGGGAAGGTGAAGATCATCGATATTGATGACAATTACTCCGAGACGACGTTTGAGCAGGAGGATGACTACAAAAAGGGCCGGCCGCTGGAGCAAGCGAGCTACGCCGCCGGGAATCCCAACCCGTACACTAAGACGGTTAACGCGTGGGAAACAAAGGATGTGACCTCAGATGGAAAATCCAAGTTTGTATTTTTAAAGAGAAGCGATCAATATCTCTGTGAAGGGGATGTCACATGCAAACATACAGCCGCGGAATCCAAGGAATCCGATTATGACACCTACGGAAATGTGACGCATATCCGTCAGCTAGGAGAAGTGGTCGACGGCAATGACATCACCGGTGATGAACGCACGGTGGAAACCCAATATCACAACAACACCAGCGCCTGGCTTTTAGGACTGCCGAAAGAAACAATCGTTAAAGACAGCGCTGGCCAAGAAGTGCGCAAGGCATGGTTCTACTACGATGACAGTAACGACCTTGAGGCACAGCCAACGAAAGGACAATTAACCAAAAAAGAAGACTGGGCTGGTGAGGGAAATATTAATCCGGTTACGCGTTACAGTTACGATAATTATGGAAATTTAGAAACAACCACGGATCCTTTGGGGAACACAACGACGATTACCTATGACACCACCTACCATTTATTTCCTATCACAACCACCAACGCTTTATTACAAACTGTAAATAATACATATTACGGCGTTGAGGGTGTTTCCGTTATAGGATTAGAGGGAAAACCTGTACCGTGGGGCTTGCTTAAATCAACCACGGATCCCAATGGCCAGACAGTTCAGAAAGATTACGATGTGTTTGGCCGGTCAACAATTATTGTTTCACCCTTAGATAGTGTTCAGTTCCCTACCAGCCGAACTGAATATACATTTTTTAGCAACTATATTAAAGTAAAGACCTCAGCGCGCATCGAGCACGGTAGGCCAGAGACAATAGACAGCGTCCAATATGTTGATGGCTTGGGCAGGCCAATTGAGACCAAGACTCGGCATGAAGATCCTGATCAGTATATTGTCAGCGGCCGTGTTGAATATGATAACCGAGGTTTAGTGAAACGCGGTTACTTACCATTTTTTACCACAGAACCTTTGGATATTTTAACAGCAGCGTTTGGCCCTTATTATTCTGAAAATACCTATGATTCCATGGGCCGAGTGGTCAAGACAACTAACCCGGATGGAACATCTAGTCAGGTCAAATATAACGACTGGGCAGTCACGAGTCTCAATGAAAACGGCAATCAGCAGAGAAGTGAATCTGATGCTTATGGCCGTTTGGTTCTAAGGAAAGAATACAAGGGAGTCTATGCCCAGCCAGAGGAAAGTGCCCCTGTTTATGCCGCAACGCAGTATCAATATGATTCAGAAGGAAATTTAACGAAAGTTATCGACGCTCATCTTAATGAAACAACAATTACCTATGACAACTTAGGCCGCAAGACAGAGATGGTTGACCCGGACATGGGGCACTGGAGCTACAAGTATGATCTCATCGGGAATTTGACGGAACAAATTGATGCCAAGGGGCAGGTCTTAAGGTTTGATTATGATGTGTTGAATCGTTTAAGGAACAAGCGAGATGAGCAAGTCATGAATGTGGATTATGTGTATGATGATGCAGAGGTGTCATATTCGCGGGGGCGGCTGACACAGGCAATTTACCAGCAAGAGCCTTTGGGGATGAGCGCAAGCGGGAACGATTTCCCGGATTACACACAATTTATGTATGACGCGCTGGGAAGAGAAATCGCGTCGATCAAAGTGATTGATGACCAGCAATATCCTGTGCAGCGGCAGTACGATGCGCTCAATCGTCTCAAATCCATGCTTTACCCCGACAACAGCAGTGTATTATTTTACAGCTACAACGCGGCCGGACAGATCGAGACGGTATCCGACACATATATTCCTAATGAGGACCCTCCGTCTCCAGCCACAGGAACAGTTCTCCTTATTCATGCCGACTGGGAGGAAGGGTTGCAGTATTTTGTAGATGCCACGGGTCGGCACATCATCAGCCCTCAAGGGGATGTGTATATCGACACGCAAGAGAAGGTTGCAGGTACAGGCTCGGCGCGCTTCGATGGGGATGGCGATTATTTACTCATCCCGGATTCAGATGATTGGTATTTTGGGACAAAGGATTTTAAGATTGATTTTTGGGTACAATTTAATACCATTGGCGATAACTATCAAACGATTTATTACCAGGGAATAAGCATAAACAGTAATTACATTTGGCTGTATAAAAATTCGGATAATGGAATACAGTTTGAGTGCGCTGTGGGAGGAAAACTGATCAGCAATTTTTATACGGATGCCAATACGGTTGCTGTCAATACATGGTATCACATTAAAGTGCAGAGAGACGGGGAAAAGGAATATATTTATATCAATGATATCGATGGCCAGCCAGGTGAACCCCGGCACTTAAATTATTCCGTAGATCCTGATGCGAATACGAATTATCCGGATATAGCAAATGATGTGAATATAGGGTGGGATATTTTCTTCTGGGATTCTCTTCTCAATGGCTGGATCGATGAATTAAGGATCAAAGTCGTTGATCAGCCTGCCCAAATAAATACTGAGGATCCTGTTACTTACGTCAAGAACGTCGACTACAATGCGGCCGGCCAGATGATGAAGATCGAGTATGGCAACGGTGTTGTCACGACGTATGAGTATAACGAGTTAACCTTGCGGTTAACTCGACTGTTAACTGTGAACAGTTCACTGTTAACAGTTCAAGACCTAAATTACACCTACGACAACGTGGGCAATATCAAGACGATCACCGACGCCGCGCGGGGCATGAACCAAACGTTCACCTACGATGAATTGAATCGATTAAAAACCGCCACGGGAAAATATTGCGATGAGGGTTCCCGTGAATGTTTGAAGGAATATTCCTACGATGAAGTCGGCAACATTGATACCATCATCGATGACGGGGTGACTAAAGACTACACCTACGGCGAGAACGCGGGCCCCCACGCGGTCACTTTGATTACTAAGAACAGCGACGTGTGGCTGAATTTCGAATATGACGCCAACGGGAATATGATCGAGCAGGAGGAGAACAGTGTCGTTACCCAATATACCTATGACACCGAGAACCGGTTAATCAAAGTTACGAAAGACGCTGTTCCCGTCGCGCAGTACGTCTACGACGGAGACGGGGGACGAGTTAAGAAAATAGTTTTCAAGGAAAACGCTTTGCAGCAGAAGGGCGGAGGAGTAAAATTCAATTTTGAAAGATATGTCCGCGGCCAAGAGGCTTCAAGAATTGACCGCTCTTTCTCAAATAATCCTGCTGGCGATGCCATCGGCGGCACGGAAATCCTTCCCCCCGATCCTTCGACGCGCACGGGCTCTGCCCATGGGCTTGCTCAGGATTCCGCCCAACGGGCCGATCAAATGGAATCACAGGCTTTGCCCGCTGGGCTCCATTCCTCGGAAGGCTGGAAACCGGGTTCGCCTTCACGCGGAACCGAAGAACACTTCAACGGCGAGATCGAGACGACCAAGTACGTTGGAAGTTTGTACGAAGTCCAAGGAACCCGCCAAATCCGCTACATATTCTTCGGTAACCAAAGGATTGCTTCCGTTGATTCTCAAGGTAAGACCAGTTATTTTCTAACTGATCACTTAGGATCAACGAATTTAATCGTTGATGACACCGGCGCGCTCAAGGAATGGACTGAATACGAGCCCTTTGGCTCCATGACCACCCACGAGATGTACGGCGGGGATGAAGACGAGGCCAACTTTTACTTTGGCGGCAAGGAATTCGATTCCGAAAGCGGGCTGATATTTTTTGGTGCCCGCTATTACATGCCCCTCATTGGCCGCTTCATCACGCCGGATACGATTGTGCCGTATGCTTCCGATCCACAGTCGCTAAATCGCTATTCCTATGCCCGCAACAATCCTATAAATTTTATTGATCCAGATGGACATTTCTTTTGGTTTGCTGCTTTGGTCTTCATTGCCAAAATGGCAGTAGTAGGGGCAATTGCCGGAGGTATAATAGGCGGCGTGATGGGCGGTATTATGGCGGGAATTAATGGCACGAGTGTCATGGCTGGAATAGGGGCAGGTATTTTATCGGGAGCGATTTCAGGGGCTGCGGGAGGGGCCACCTTCGGCACGGGGATGGTTGGTGCAGTTGGGTTGGGAATTTTGAGTGCCACCAGCTCAGCCGCCGCAGTCAATGCAACGGTATTTATCTTAAGTGTAGCATCGGGTGCTGTTGGCGGAGGAGCAGGCAGTGTCTCTCAAGGAGGTTCTTTTGCATCTGGAGCCATCACTGGAGCGATAACTGCTGGAGTAACCGCGGGAATAGGGATGTCCCCCGTGGGAGCAAAACTTGGGGATGCCATTAGCAAAACAGCCATTGGTAAAATCTTTCAGAGCGTTAATGGCTGGGTCTCTAGCTCGTTTAATGAAATGTATTATTCCATTAACACCATGCCCATCGGCTCCATGAGGAATACGCCGAATACGGCGCTCAATGTAGATAAGGGTTCGCTGGCAAGTGATAAGCAAGCGCTAAATATAGAAAGTTCCAAAGGAGATTTTACTCAGCAAACTACTATTGAAAGTCAAACAAAAAGTTTTTATCGAGCTATGAGTCCGGCAGAGTATGATGATTTAATGACCACGGGCCAATTCAGGCCAGGAGAAGGAACAATCGAAGGGAAATTTTTTGCTACAACTCCTCAAGATGCCCAAGCTTGGGGTCAAAAATTTTATCCTTCAGGGGATTATAGAATTGTTGAAATACAAGTAAGTCAGACAAAGGCTAGTACATTTTTATATTGGAATAGACTTGATGGTATCGGGCCTGCAGCATATAGTGATGTACATCAATTACAACAAGTAAATATAAGGACAATTAAATGAAAGATGTGAAAGCCAAATTACAATGGTATAAAATAGTCAATGGGGAAACAAAATATCCTAAAGATGGATATTCCACTGTTGCATGGTTTGAAAAAGATAAGGATAAATGGCCTGATGAGGCATGGAGTCTAGTCTTAAATAATATTAAGATATCAGTAAAAGAGAACGAAATAATAGCAAATGTTCGTTTTTTAGTTCCTGAAAAAGCTCCAAAATATTTGCTAAACGTTGGGAGTGTATTTAAATTATATGAAGGAAGACAATGTGTAGCTGAAGGGCAAATTTTATAGGGCATACTGGGGTCATTTAAAGGGGTCTGAAGCTTTGCGGGGTCACATCTCTTCTGCCCGTCAACTATTTCTTTCGATTTAAAAGTTAAGGACGGTTCTTAAATCTCTTTGACGGGTCA
>ORJL010622826.1_pt1 | contig 41677 bp, 28 predicted proteins | sample 1779941 | NCBI WGS metagenome assembly ORJL01 (sample SAMEA104232317, study PRJEB22302) | groundwater metagenome | biome: forest; feature: aquifer; material: groundwater | place: USA | collected 2011-08-07 | depth 5.8 m | reverse complement strand
GAGCCGCCAGGAACGGTTATCGCCGGGCTTCTCCATGCGCACGTTGTATCCGGAAGGCCGGAGGTAGGAAAGACGAGCGCGCCGCCAGCGTGTTCCTCCTCGCAAAGCCCGAAGAGATTCGCCGCGTAGCTGAGTTGTGTTTTGACCTCTTTCTTGCAGTACCCAAAATAGTTGTCGGCAATGATCGTCACCATGACCCCAGCCTCGTCACGACAGGTGAGTTTGAATGCGTTGCCGTTGTTGTAAGACTCACACTCATCCTTCCAACACGCCCCATCGCAGCGCTGGCGCTCGGTGGCCTGATCCCAATGTGGCAAGCCAACAGATTTTTTTGTGACCCTTGGAGGATCACGCTGACGGGCGCCATGGGCTTGATCGCGACGTCGCACGTGCGCTTCTCTGAAACCGTAAGCGAAGGACCTATCGCTTGACCTCGCAAGTCGCACAGTTGGACTGTGCGAGCCTTCATCCCCAAGGGCAACTGGACCGTGCACTTGCCTGAATCGCCTGTTTGCTCCCACAACCGCAACAAGGTCCCTTTTCCGTAAGGGTTTGGGCCAAAGGCCGTCACGAGCAAGCCACGCCGCCCCACCCCGCCCGCCTGCGCTGCCTCACCGGCTTTCGTGAGTGTTAGACCCGCCGCCACCGGAGGAAGCCTTCCTGGCGGAGCCTCCGACACCGCCGCCAAGCACCCCAGGCGCGCTTCCCACGAACCGCCGATGAGCGATTCGTCGCTCGTTTGGGACTCCTCCGTCGCCCAGAGCCGAACTCGCGACGACCACGCGCCTTCAATCCACTGGGCGAAGTTGGTCGAATAGACGTTGTTGAACAACGACACAAACACGTCCGCCGCGCGACTCACGAAATCACGCGTGTAGCGCCACAGACCCGGGCGCCCCAAGCTCACCAGTTGCGTGTCAATCGGGCATACGCTCGTGCCACCCCCTCCTGCTCCCTTCACCAACAGCCCGCCATTCAGACAGAAAACCTCGTGATTGGAGCCCCGAATCAGGTCTTTGGCCGGGTCCACAACGCTGCCCACTCGCGACAAACGAAAAGTAGGCCTCTCCGCCCGCAACGGAAGGCAGAGCCAGCCGCCCTCGGGCCAGGGATCGGGCGTCTTGTTGCTTATCGACCACTCCATGTCCAGGTACGGCAACCCCGCGTGGAGTGTCACCCGCAGTTGCGTCGCATCTCTGATAATCCCCCTGGGCGCCGCCTTCAGCACGGCGGTAACGGACACCGCGTTACTCCGGATTTCCACAGTCGCCTCGGTCACCGTCGCCGCGCAATAGGGATACTCTTTCGCCGGCGGCAGCTTGGGCTTGCCATGGCTGATGTTCTCGCCCGAGGTCGGAGACGTCACATAGGCGCTCGTAAAGCTAGCCGCCTGGTCCGCGTCGAATCGCTCGTACAGATACTGCCCCAGTGCGTAAGGCGACTGCGTGTTGACCAGTTCTCGGCCCGTTTTCTTGCAGACCACCGAGCCAATACCGCATCGGGCCGGATCGAGCGTCACTCGGAAGAACTCGTTTTCCAGGCAATTCGTGCGGGCTTCGGGCGCAACCTGTCCAGGCACAGGTTGGCCCGAGACGACAAACGTTCTGTAGCCCAGCGGCGGAAGGTTCCTTGCCAGGAACCGCAGCCGCCCTCCCTCCACCACACAGGCGACCAACTCGTGACTGGCCACGTCGGCCAACGTGGTAGCAACGCCGCTCCAAGGCGCATCCACCACGCCGTCACGACGCCATGGCAGCGGGTTAAACACAACGATGCGCCGCCCCGGCACGTTGACCGCCGCCGCCAGACTGTCCATCCGTTGCTCCACTGCTCCCTGCACTGTCGTGGCCGCTTTGCGCGCGTACGCGCGTTTCTGGTCGAATCCTTCCAGCAGAAACTTGTACCCGCCGGCTTCCAGTTTCTGCTTCCATTCCTCGCCGTAACGGTACCCGGCGTATCGCGGAACGTCGGGGCCCCAGGTGTGCTCCCCAAACAACAGCGTGTTTTCGTAAGCCTCGCGCACCACTTCCCCGGCGGAGCTCTGGGAAGCGCCCCAAACCCTCAGCAACGTGTCGAGCGATTCCAACGCCCCAATCTGAGGCCGGGTAGTATGAGCCAGTTGGGTCTCTATCGGCATCGAGCCAATGCCGTGAATCCACGTGTCCGGCATGTCACCCCGAACCACTGGCAGGTCCGGCTTCTCGCGCAAAATCGCCTCGGCGAAATCCGACATCTGGCCGAAGCGGACGCGCACGCCCGGCAGATCCTTTTTGGCGCGGGCAAACAGTCGTTCAACCTCCTGGGCATTGGGTGGCCCGTGGTTGTCGCCGGTCATCCACATACAGAGCCAGCTCTTGTGCGGCCAGTCGCGCGGTGGACACAAGTCCGAGCCGTACGCCGCCGAACACATAGTCAGCACACGCGACCCGTCAGGACCTTCCCACCAGTACAGCAAAGGAACCTCGGGGCGGGAACAGCCCTCGTTGCACCCCACATGGAAGAACTTGACCCCGGCATGCGCCAAGATCGTCGCCATGACCCAAGTATGGGAGGTGACGTCAGTCATCTTGCCCGCGGTCGGCAACGCTTGCCCAGCCAGGCGCGCCATTTCCACCGAGTACCGCAGTCCGCGCGTCAGGTCCTCCAGATCCAGGGATTCGGTGTGCGTTGTGAACGGCAGGGCGTGCGAGACCAGCCGCCCCTCACGCATGGCCGCCACAAACCGGTCGCGTCGCTCGGGTGTTTGTCCCGGCCACATGATCTGTGCCAGCGGCCATCCGGCCAGAGTCCAGGAGAACTGTTGGTCCAGCGGCAGACTCCGGCTCTCATCGACCAGACTCAGCGCCTGGTCGGCCATCGTCGTCCGGTACCGATCAACCACCTTGCTGGCCAAATCCGTGTAGCCAATGTCGAAATGGGTCTTCGAAACGACGATCACCTCATCAAGCCTTGGCCAGAGCGAACTCGCCTGCCCCAAGACCCTCGCTCCCAAAAGAAGAAACCCGAACAGAACCACGAGCCGACACACGAACCGAACCCGTCGAGGAATCCCCCGTCCGAGCTTCATCTCCCGATCTGCCTTGCATTGGGATAGGCCGCTAACCACCTCCCGGGACAAGGGGTGCCGACAATTCAGGCGCACCGGGCTTTGCATGCCGAGACTCTTGGAAAAAGTCAGTTCCAAGTCAAGCTTGGCGAGTCGAATGAGTGGACGAAATAAGAGTGAGTTCTGAGGTTTTAACTGACTTTTTGCTCACGAGAATGCCGGGCCCGTGCGCGTGGAGCCGTTCTTCCCGGGTTGCCAAGGCGGGGGATTGCGTTACTCTACCGGGTATGAGCCTATTCAAAGTCAATGTCGTCGCGCGCAATCCCAAGCGTGAGGAGCTGGCAACCAAGCCCTTGGAGGCGCTGGTGGACACCGGGTCGGAACTCACCTGGCTTCCCGCGGAGGTTTTGAAAGGCGCCGGCATCACTCCGCGCCGGAAGCGGATATTCTCGACAGCCACGCAGCAGAAGATCGAGCGGGAGGTTGGCTACGCCATTCTGAGTGCCGAAGGCTACGAAACCAACGATGAGGTCGTCTTTGCGGAATCAGGGGACATGACGCTGCTTGGCGTGAGAACTGTCGAGGGATTTGGCGTCATGGTGGACAGTATCGGTCATCGGTTCGTGGCCACAACGACAATCGTGGCAGTTGCGGGTCAGTGAAACTCGGGCCCTCCAAGGCTCCAGCCTGAACGATATGGCGGGTTGATCAGTTGGTTGGCGTCCTCGTAGTTCGTAAAGCGCAAATTGGGTCCATCCCACAGCAGCTTCACTTTCGAGCGAATCGCAATGTTGCCAAGGAGGACGACCTCGGCGAGATGCGCCGCATGGTCCACAAAGTTGGACCCGGCCGGCTTCCCTCCCTTGCTGGCTTCAATCCATTCCACATAGTGACCCGGCGAACGGGGGAGAACGCGAGGGGGCGCTTCGATTTCAGGACCTTGAACGCGTTCCCGCTGTGACTCGCTTCACTTTGACACTTAACAGCACGATGGTTTACCGTGGCAAATGATGACATCGGGCCAAGCGCAAATCTGCATCGTGATGGGTCTCGCGGTCACGCTGAAGCTGGCAGCGCCGGCCAGCGCGCTCACTCTGGCAGAAGCGGGCAAATCCGCCGCCGCAATCGTCTGCGCGGCAGGGGCAACGGCCTCGGAGCAGATGGCTGCCGAGGAAGTGGCCGAGTACCTGCGCCAGATCACCGGGGCCGCCTTCCGTGTCCAGCCTGAGGACAAGACGCCCGCCGATGGCAGCCGGGTCTTTGTGGGGCCGACCGCCTTTGCGCGGGGCCAGGGGCTCACGGCGGACAAGCTGGGGCCGGAGGAATGGATCATCCGGACGGTCGGCAGGGATCTGGTAATCATCGGAGGAGAGCCGCGCGGGACGATCTACGGGGCACACCATTTTCTGGAGGACGTGCTGGGGGTGCGCTGGTGGAATCCTTTTGAGGAGAGCGTGCCTCAACGCAGGACCGTGCGGATCGGAGCCCTCAAGCTGCAGGGCAAGCCGGTGATCCAGTATCGTGACATCTATATGCTGTATGGGCACGATCGTGGACGTTTTGCGGCGCGCAACCGCCTCAACCGCGACGGCGACGCGGGGATCGCGGCGCAGTACGGTGGCTGTCGCGATTATGGTCCGCCCTACCATGTTCACACTTTCAACCTGTACTTTCCGCCCAAGGAGTTTTTCTCGCAGCACCCGGAGTGGTACTCGCTGCTGGGCGGCAAGCGGGTGGGCGAAGGGAGCCAGCTTTGTCTCACCCAGCCAGAATTGCGCAAGGCCTTTCTGACGAAACTGGTCAACTATATCGACACCTCATGGGCCGCGGCCAAGGCTGCCGGGGCGCCACCGCCGCTCGTTTTCAGCGTGTCGCAGAATGACTGTTTGAACCCTTGCCAGTGCGCCAACTGCCAGGCTATCGCAGAGGCAGAGGAGTCGGAGTGTGGACCAATACTGGACTTCGTGAACTACTTGGCCGATGGGATCAAGAGCCGCCATCCCGAAGTGTATATTGATACGCTGGCTTACCAGTACACGCAAAAGGCCCCGAAGACGATCCGGCCACGAGACAACGTCATCGTGCGGCTGTGTGACACGGAGTCCGACCCGAGCCAACCGATAACGTCTTCGGCGAACAAGGCGTTCCGCGAGCATTTATCCCGTTGGGCGCGGATCGCCAGGAATCTGAGGATATGGGATTATGCGGTGACCTATGCCAATCCCGTTGGGATGCCCATGCCGACAGCTCAGACCTACGGGCCGGACTACAGGTTCTACGCCGAGCACAACGTCGAGGGCGTGTTCACCGAGCTGGAGTTCGAAATCCTGGCGGACATGAGGGACTTCAAGGTCTGGACGATGATGAAGCAACTGGAGGATCCGTTCGCGGACTACGCGAAGTTGGCGCGGGCTTTTACGGACGGGTTCTACGGCCGCGGCGGGAGGTATGTTCGCCAGTATCTCACGGACCTGGAAAAGGAAGCCATTGCGCGCCGGACCCACAGCGACTGGAACTCGACGCCGCTTTCGTTGACCTACCTGAATCTGAATTTCGTCAACCGGGCGCAGCGGTTGTTCGACCAGGCGGAGAAAGCTGTGTTGAACGATGCCGCACTGCTGCGCCGCGTGCGCCATGCACGGTTGCCGCTGGACCGTGCGACCGTGGCGGTCCACACGCGGCTGACGTCGAGTTGGCTGGCGCTGGGCAGGCCCGCAGGACAGGCGCCCCCAGATCGCGATGCCACTGCCCAACGCGTGCTGGATACATGGATCGCGCAGGCGAAGCTGCGTCTGCCGGAGTCAGCGCAGGAGACGGAAAGACAACACGCCGAGGCGGAGATGCGTCGGTACGCGATCGTCCCCAATTGGGTGGCGCTGCCGGAGAAGTTCCGCGCTTTGCCGAAGGGAAGCGTCTACGACTCCATCGCAACGATGACGAGGAATTGGGCCGACGTCGTGAAGGTGGTAAAGGACCCCGAAGCCGAGACTGGAATCGCCAACAAGCTTGACCTGACGGCGGACTACGTTGAAAGCCCGGAGAAGTACGTGGTGCCGATGCCGTGGGGGCTTTACGCTTCAGTGGAGAAGAAATCCGTGGGCGGCAATACGATCAAGGCCGAGGATATTCCTGGTCCGGGGTACCACTGGTACAAGATGGGATCCTTCCCCATCGCACCAGGATACTACGCCTATTTCTTTTGGAGTTGGATCATCCAGGTTGATGTGGACAACGTGTTCGACCCGGCCAAGCCGGACCAGAAATTCGATGTGTGGGCACGCATCAAATTCACAGGCCCGCGCTTCCCTCACGCCAATCCCGGCGACAAGGACGCAATCTACGTGGAGCGGTTGGTGCTGGCAAAGACGGCTATTGGCGCTGGCGCTTGCACCGACCGCGCGGTTGGTATAAGAATGACCGCGTGTTCACCGCAAATCAGAACCAGTCTTTGCTCATGCAAACGAAGTTTTCGCTCTTTCCCGCTGCCAGGAATGCCTGCGTCGCGATCTTCCTCATAACTTTTTGTTCTTCACATCCGCTTCGCGCGGCCGAACCCCCAAAGGAGGCTGCGATTGTGGATGACCCGGATCATCCGATCGTGGCTGCAGGCGCGGGGGTCCAACTGCTCGGTGACGGTTTCAAGTTCACAGAAGGTCCGGCGTCCGATCCGGAGGGGAACGTCTATTTCACCGACCAACCCAACGACCGCATCATGAAGTGGTCCGTCGATGGAAAGATCACCACCTTCATGCAACCCTGCGGAAGAGCCAACGGAACTTACTTCGATCGCGCGGGCAACCTCATCGCCTGCGCGGACGAGAAGAACCAGCTCTGGTCCATATCGCCCGACAAGAAAGTGACAGTGCTGGTGGAGAACTTCAAAGGCAGGCTCCTAAACGGGCCCAACGACCTCTGGATTCACCCGAAGGGAGGGCTCTACTTCACAGACCCGTTCTACAAACGCGATTACTGGAAGCGGGGCCCCAAGGAGCAAGACGGCGAGCATGTCTATTTCCTGGCCGCGGATCGGAAGACCTGCGTCCGAGTCGCCGAAGACCTGAAGCAGCCAAACGGAATCATTGGGACGCCGGACGGCCTGAAGCTCTACGTGGCCGACATTGGCGCAGGCAAGACCTACGCCTATGACATCCAGGCCAACGGCGCCCTGGCGGGCAAGAAGTTATTCGCCGAGATGGGCTCCGACGGCATGACGATGGACACCGAGGGCAACATCTACGTCACCGGCAGGGGTGTGACCGCGTTCAACCCGGCGGGTCGCAAGATCGCCCACATTCCCATTAACAAAGGCTGGACCGCCAACGTCACGTTCGGAGGCAAAGACCACAAGACGCTCTTTATCACCGCCATGGATTCAGTCTTCGGACTTCAGATGCGGGTAGCAGGGGTCAGATAGAGCGATCCGCGAGTGGAAACTCCGCGAGGTCTGTATAGCGAGGGCCTTCAGCGGAAAGATCGCTACGGACAAGGTGCAGTGTGGCGGCAAGCCACCGACCCAACGTGCCGGCCTTGAAGGCTTCGACCGCGGCCCCTCCAACGCGAGCCCCCTGGCGATCACCCGGTTTGATCCGACCGATGGTCAAATGGGGGCTGAACTCCCGTCGCTCCTCGTGTCCCGCGATTTCACTGCAGGCTGCCTCAACAGCCGCTTGAAGGGATCTCAGCCGCTCAATCTCGCCCCCAACGCCCACCCAAATCACACGCGGGTTCCGCGAGTCCGGAAAGCACCCGACCCCGCAGAGTTCGAGGGACAGGGCGGCAGTCCGGGCGGAGGCCGCTCGAATCCGCTCGCGCAAAGGGTCCACGTCGGGCAAGGCCACGTTGCCGAGGAACATGAGAGTTAGGTGGAGGTGGTCCAGACGGGTCCAGCGCACACTTCCGGCAGGCGCGCGAGTCTTGATGAAACGCTGGACATCACCCACCGCGGCCGCCAGATCGGAAGGGATCTTGAGCGCGATAAACGTGCGGACCGTCTCCGTCATATCATGCTGGCTCTTGGAGAAGGGCGGCGTGGATCGAGCCCATGCCGGTCATGAGCCCGGTGACATCCACGCCGACCACTTTTCGGTCTGGGAATTCGCGTTGGAGTATCTGCAGCGCCAACGCGTCCTTGCGACGCCGGAATTGGGGCACTAAGACAACGCGGTTGGCTATGAAGAAGTGCAGGTAGCTGGCGGCCAAGCGCTGCCCGCCGTATTCCACCAGGCCCGGCGTCGGGATCTTCACGATCCTGAAGAGCTTGCCGTTCTGATCCCGCATGGTACGCAGGAGTTGCATGGTGTCCTGCACCACTTGGTAGTTCGCATCGTTGATATCCTCATCGAAGGTGGCCAGGATCGTTGTGCTGTTCGCAAATCGGGCCAGGGCGTCCACATGGCCGTCGGTTTCGTCGCCCGCCAGTCCGTCTCCCAACCAGAGGATATTGCTCACCCCCAGGAATTCCTTGAGGCGATTCTGCACCTGCAGGCGGTTGAGTTCCGGATTTCGGTTGTTGTTGAGGAGACAACTCTCGGTGACCAGAAGGCTGCCCGCGCCGTTGGTCTCGAAAGCGCTCCCTTCGAGAATCATCGCCGCAGGGAAGAACGGCACGTCAAGGAACTGGGCAACCAGCGAAGGCAGGGCATCTTCCGTCTCACAGGCCAGACTCTTGCCACCCCACGCGTTAAACCGCCAACCAACAATCGCCCTTTCCCAGATGCCGTTGGGGCTTCTGGCCAGGAAAACGGGTCCGTAGTCGCGCAGCCATGGCTCGGCGGCGGGGAACTGGTGAAAAAAAACGGCCGCGAGCGGCACCCCGTGCTCCTGAAGCACTTTCTTGGCGGTTGCCTCCAGGTCCGGGTTCCCAACGCTGATATGGACCTCCTCGCCGGCCACGAGTTCACGAATCAGCCGGACAAAACAAAGCTGAGTGGAGTCATAGCGATCCCGGAAGTAAACGCTGTCCGGGCGCGGCCAGGTCAGCCATGTCGCCGCATGAGCCTCCCATTCGGGAGGAAGGTGATAACCCAGTTGTTCGGGAGTGCTCATGTGGACCGATGCCTCATGATAGGGGGCGGCAGATTCGGCGTGGTGTTCCAGCCTTGTGGACCGGGTCCAAGAGACGTTCAAGGCAGCCGTTCGCCATAAGCTGCGTCGAACAACCGATACCACTCTTCCCGGCTCAAATCGATGTCGAGCGCCCCAAGAGCCCCGCGAATATGTTCAGGACTGATCGAGCCGACAATTGGGACAATGCCAGCCGGGTGTTTCAGCAGCCAGGCCAGGCTGATCGCGACCCGGTTAGAGCCGCGCTCCCGAGCCAGTGCTTCGAGGGCCTCGTTCAGCCGCAATTTCCGCGCGTGTTGCGGGTCTTGCATGTCCACAGCCACTCCGCAGCCCAGTCGTCCGCCCCCGAGAGGGCTCCAGGCCATCGGCGTCATCTTCAGCGCCAGACATTGGTCGAGCGTCCCGTCGCTGAAAGCATCAAGGTGGCAGAGGCTGATCTCGACCTGGTTGACGACCAGCGTCATCGGGCACGCGGCCTGGAGCATAGCCACCTGCGATGGGCGGAAATTGCTCACGCCAAACTCGCGCGCCTTCCCCGCCTGCCTCAACTGACTGAACGCCGAAGCCACTTCCTCCGGATCGCATAGAAAGTCAGGGCGATGCAGTTGGTAGAGATCGATGCAATCTACCCCAAGACGCTTCAATGAAGCCTCGCAGGAATTGACGATGTGCGAGGCGGAGAAATCATACCGGTAAGGTGCGTGAGAATCTGGTTCACCGCACTTGCGGATGCCGCACTTGCTGGCGATGAGGATACGATTGCGCATGCCGGGCACTCGGCGCAGGACCTCGCCAAAGACGGTCTCCGCCACGCCGTCGCAGTAGATATCCGCGTGATCAAAAAAGGTGTAGCCGGCCTCGAAAGCCGCGATGACCGCGGCGCGGCCATGGGCCTCCTTTTCAGGAGTGACATGAGCCGAGTCCCATGTGCCTGCGAGCCGCCAGCAACCGTAAGCCAGGCGACTGACCTGGAGCGAGCTCCTACCAAGAGAGAGGGTCTTCATAGAGCGGAAACGAGTGCAAGGGAGAACGAAGCGGGATCAGGCCACCGGAGCCTCGGGCTCAACCCGAATGCTCTCCACACCAATCCGGGTAACCGGGCTGCTCCGTTCGCCGCCGCCGGCCGCCGTGGTGGCGGTCTCGCCGATCTTCCCCAACACGTCGTCCCCGCTCACCACCTCCCCAAACGCCGTGTACTGACCGTCAAGGAACCGCGCGTCAGCCAGGCAGATAAAGAACTGGCTCCCGGCCGAGTCGGGATTTCGGGAGCGCGCCATTGACAGCACGCCCCGGACATGAGGGCGCTTGTTGAACTCAGCCTTGATCTGGTAGCCCGGTCCCCCGGTTCCCCACCGGTCCCGGGCCGCCGGGTCTTTGGTCAGCGGGTCGCCTCCCTGGATCATGAATCCCTTCACGATCCGGTGAAAGGCAGTGCCATCGTAATAGCCCTCTTTCGCCAGCCTCTTGAAGTTTTCCACGGTCTTGGGTGCAACATCCGGCCAGAAACGGACGACCATGTCGCCCTGAGTGGTCTTGATAACAGCTACTTCGTTAGGTTCAGTTTTCACAGTATTCAACCGGTTGGAGCCCGCTTTGCGCCCGATGTCCGTGCACCGGCGAAATTGGGATCGTGGACACGCCACAGGCCCGCACCAACAACTCAAAGCCAGATCTCACTGAAAAACCCGCCAGCAACATCGTCGGTGGCGGGTTGCTGATCATTTGATCGAATCAGCGGGAACGAGCTTGATACTTTCCACACCGACCCGCTTCTCCGGGACGCTCTTCTCCGAGCCATACTTGTTCATCTTGGTGGGGATGTCCCCAATCTTCACCAGCACGTCTTCACCTTTGATCAGCTTGCCGAACGCGGTGTATTTGCCGTCCAGACTCGGGGCGGGTTCCAGGCAGATGAAAAACTGGCTGCCAGCGGAGTCGGGTTGGCTGGAGCGAGCCATCGAAAGCACCCCACGCACATGTTTGCGGCTGTTGAACTCCGCCTTGATCATGTAGCCGGGGCCGCCTGTGCCATAAAGGCCCTCCGCGCTGGGATCCTTGGTCTTGGGGTCGCCTCCCTGAATCATGAACCCCTTTACAATTCTGTGGAAGGCCGTGCCATCATAGAACCCGTCCTTCGCCAGCTTCTTGAAATTCTCGACCGTCTTGGGGGCGACGTCCGGCCAAAACTCGACCACCATCTCTCCTTCCGTGGTCTTGATTACCGCCACGTCCTTCGCGATGGAAGCCGCCGCCGGGGTCTTGGCCCCCTCTTTCCCTTCGGATTGAACGTCCGCGGCGTGCAGCACCACGGCAAGTCCCACAAACCATGCAACAATAAGTTTCGTCATGCGAAAACATTTCTCACGAACACGGCGCGCTGTCACGCCCAGAGTTGATCATCCCACGAAAGGAATCGGCACGATCCACGCCTCGCTCCGGCCTGATGCTGACAAGAGGGCCAAGTCGGTCCCGATCGCGTTCACCTCACGGCGGACATACGCCAAAGCGATGTTTGCCTTCATGCGGGGTGAGGCCACCGCGCTGGTGATGTAACCGACCTCTTTGCCATCCTTGGACAATTTGTCGCCCTTTACAGGAAGTTGCACGAGGCCGTCCGCGAGACGAAGGCCGCGCAGGGCTCTTGCGACCCGCCCATAGGTCCGTACCCGCGCGATGACCTCTTGACCGACATAGCACCCCTTCGTATAGCTGATCGCGCGCGCCTCGATCCCCGCTTCAGGCGCCAGCGTCGTTTCATCCATGTCGGCGCCGAAGCGCGGGATCCCCTCCTCGACGCGCGCCGTTTCCAGAGCGTCCCAGCCGCAGAGCCGTCCGGACGATTCCCGCGCCGCCTCGGCGAGCCGCTCCGCCATCCCCGCAAGGGCGCTCGCAGGCACAAAAACATCATACCCTGTCCCTCCGGTGCGCGGTTGGTTGATCAGATACACCTCGCCCAATCCCGCGTCTTGATGCCGGGAGACCGCAAAGGGACGAATCGGCAACTCGTTCCCAAGTTTCAGGCGGGCCAAAACGGCGCCGGCCGAAGGCCCCTGCACGCTCAAAAGCCCGTAATGCAGGGCGACGTCCACCACTTGCACATCATCCGCGATAATAAACTTTTCGAACCGGGCGGCGACCACGGGCGCCATCCCGGGCTCAACATCCAGCAGCATCTCCTGATCCAACCGGTAGAGGAACGCATCGCTCTCCATTCTGCCCCGGGCGGTGACCATCGCCGTATAGCAGCCCTCTCCAGGCTTGAGCGCCTTGACATTATTGGTCGTTTGGCCGTTCAGAAATCGCTCACGGTCCACGCCCAACACACAAAGCCGACCCCGAAAACTCAGATCCAAGACACCCGCGCTGCGGCGCAGGGCCTCGTACTCCGCTAACGGATCACCGTAGTTATCAACGACTTCCGCATTGCCAAGGCACTTGAACCGACCGCCTTCGCCCAAATGATAGTCATGAAGCAACAGCTCACGCACGGCCCGATAATAACCCCGGTATCCCCTTTCGGCTACCCCGAAGGGCTGTGCGCCCACAGAATTCCGGACAGTGGGGGCGACAAACCGGGCCTGATCGATCTCGGCTCGATAGGGCATCAAGATCTCATTACTCATCCGCGCCCGGAGCGGTTGGCCGCTATCATGCCGAACCCGTCGCAAACTCGAACCGCGCTCTCCGAAGTAGGATATGAAAAACTTAAAGACACTGATTTCTTCATACCGCGTGGAAACCCTCCGGAAGAACTCGAATCGTTAGAGGCTTCTAATCTTCGCTTAACGCGTTTCCAATCCGTCATCCGGCATGCTGGGCGCGTATGAAGAAATTGTTCATTCTCTTGATCGGCGCCGCGCTCGCGGCGGTTACCATCGCGCAAGCCAGCGTCTCCCAGCAGACGCTCGACAACCTCAACACTGCGTTCCAGGGCGAATCCAATGCGTCGCATCGCTATGAAGCCTTCGCCAAGAAGGCCGACACCGAAGGGCATGCTTATGCCGCGCGGCTCTTCCGCGCCGCGGCCAAGGCCGAAGCCGTCCACCGTGAGACGCACAAGAAGGCGATTCTGGAGCTCGGCGGGAAGATCAAGGACTTCAAGCTTGATGAGGTCAAGGCCGGCGCCACGGCTGCCAACCTCCAGGCGGCCATCAAGGGCGAGAGTTACGAGCGCGACACGATGTACCCGGACTTCATGGCACAAGCGAAAACAGATGGGGCGAAGCCGGCCATCCGCACCCTGCTTTACGCCCAAAAGGCGGAGGCCGAGCACGCCAAGCTCTATAAGGACGCGCTCGACAATCTGGGGACGAACGCGGATTTGCCGCTCTACGTGTGCAAGGTGTGCGGCTACACCGTCACGAAGCTCCCGGGCAATAATTGTCCGAGCTGCCGCGAACCAGTGAGCAACTACGAACGCGTCAATTGACCGCGCGGCACGCCATTCCGACTACGAGCATCCTATGAATTTCATCCCCGATCCGTTGCACCCGGCCGTAATTCACTTCCCGATCGTATTGATCGTGCTGGGGGCTCTCGCGTCGGTCATCGCCGTGTTCTGGCGCAAGGGCTATCTGCCAGCCTTTGCCGCGGCGCTCCTGGCACTGGGAGCGCTGGGCGCGTGGGCGGCGGTTGCCACCGGGGAATCCGACGGCGGACTCGTCGAGAATCTCAGCGCCCAGGTGGAACCGCTGTTGGAGGCCCATGAGAACTGGGCGAAACGCACCCTGACCGCCGCCGTAATCGCCGCGGTGATCGCCGTTGGAGCGGCGGCGCTGTTTCGATTCCCGCGCGCCGCGCGAGGAGTCTCTGTGGCGGCGGCGATCGCCGCGGGGGTAGCCTCTTGGACGGTCTATGAAACCGGTCACCGAGGCGGCGCTCTGGTTTACCAGCACGGTGCGGGAGTGAACACATCGCGCGCCGCCCCGGGCGCGGAGAAGCAAGGCGCTTCGCAGACGCGTGGGAAACCGAAAGACGGGGACCGGGATTGAAACCGTGGGTTGAGGTGCTGCCAGGTTACTGTTGATGTTAGAATCCGGCTGAATCAGGATGACGCTGTGAAGATTCTATTGGCGGAAGATGACAGCAAGTTGCTGCGGCACCTCGCCGCCGGTTTGCGTGAGGCGGGTCACGCGGTGGATTGCGCGCACGACGGGGCCGAAGCGCGCTGGGCGGTGGAGAATGGCGCCTACGACGTTCTCGTTCTCGACATCATGATGCCGCAACTGGATGGCGTCACACTGGTGCGAGGCTTGCGTCGCCGCGGCTTCGGGGTGCCGATTCTCTTCATCACGGCGCGCGGCGAAGTGCGGGATCGCGTGGCCGGCCTGGACGCAGGCGCGGACGATTATCTGGTGAAGCCTTTCTCCCTGGATGAACTGCTCGCCCGGTTGCGAGCGCTGGGACGACGCCAGCGGGGCGAACTGAGTCACACGCTGAGGGTTGGCGACTTGGAAATGGATCTGGTGTCGCGCACGGTGAAACGGGGCGCACACCTGATTGAGTTGACCAACCGGGAGTTTGCGCTGCTCGAGTTCCTGGCCCAAGCGTCGCCAAAGACGGTTGCAAAGACAGCAATTGTTGAACATGTGTGGGATCAACACTTCGATGGCGGGACCAATGTCGTGAACGTCTATATCAATTACTTGCGAGCCAAGATCGACGCGCCGAACGAACCTTCGCTCATTCGCACGGTTCGCGGCGTCGGTTTCGCGTTGGTGCCACCGGAGGCTCCATGAGATCGTTGCGTTGGCGGCTCACCCTCTGGTTCGGCGCCAGCCTGCTGATCGTGGTGACGAGCCTGATCCTTGCCGCCCACCGGCATCTGGATTACGAATTACGACAGGAAAAGTGGGAGCGCACCAGGCCGGAGCGTCCCGATTGGATTCTGCACGGCAGCTACAGCGACAAGGAGGTTCAGGATATTCTCGGCGAACTGTTGCAGTTCTGGATCTTGCTTGGGGTCCCGTTGGCGGGTTTAGCGTTGGTTTCCGCCTATTTCATCGCGCGCCGTTCAGACCGTCCGCTGAGAGAAGTAAACCGGCAGCTAGTGAGTCTCGGGGCCACCACCCTGGCAGAACGTTTGCGAGCTCCCGACGTGGATCCGGAAGTGGGAGAGTTGGTGCGCCATGTCAATGATCTGCTCGCGCGGTTGGAACTCGCCTTTACTCACCTGCAAGAATACACGACCCAAGTGGCACACGAATTGCGGACGCCCTTGCAGTTGATGCGGCTCAGGATCGAGGCCAATGCGGCGGTGATGAACCCGGAGTTGGCTGAGGAATTGCAGGAGGAACTCGCGCGACTTTCCAACTACGTTGAGACCGCCTTGACCATTGCGCGCGCGGAGCAAGGCCGGCTGGAATTGCGGCCCGAGCCCCTGATGCTGAAAGACTTTTTGACCGACCTGCTCGAACCTTTCTCCCGCCTGGCCACAGCCGAGGGGCGCCGTCTGCTCTGGTCCTGTCCATCGGGCATTGTCGCTCAAGCCGACCGCAGCAGCCTCAAACACATTCTGTTCAATCTTCTCTCCAACGCCTTGAAGCACGGAGATCACGACCTTCTGCTCCGAGTCCGCCCCCGCCGCTGCGGCGTCAGCATCCTGGTAGGCAATCGTGTAGCCGAGCGAACCCAGGCTTCCCGACGGGGGCTGGGTATTGGGCTCCGCCTGGTTCAAGCCTTGGCAAACCAGATGGAGAAAACTCGCCTGGCCATCCGCCGCCAGCGATTCTTTTGGGTCCGACTACAGTTGCCGCCAGGTGAGATTGCCACGCCACGACCCCATGAATGATCTGAGCCATTCTTGAACAGGCCAACCGCATGCGACATCCAACTCTCGTGCTCCTGAACTCGCGCCTCTTCGTCGGCATTCTGGCCGTTATTTGGCTGGCTGGTGTTATGCGCTGTCCTTTGGAGGCGGCAGGCGTGATTTCCAACGACTACTGCTGTGGACCGTCACAGCCTGCGACGCCGGAATGTTCCCATGACCAGTTAGCGCTGTCGCCCCCGCGCGCAGCCGGCGCGATTCACCTGCCAGGTCCAAGCATCGGCGCTGCAATCTCCACCTGGATCCCTTCAGCAAAACCTCGGAGCGGTACAGTTGCACAACCGCCTGCCAACGTGTCCGCTTTGGGTCAGTGCTGGCAGTTTCGGTGGCGGACGGCGGCAGAGCCGCGCTCTCCTTCCTCGCTTTCCTAAGACTCCTCCGCTCTGTCCTGGCGTGCGATTGGTGTGGCATGCACTCGGCAGGAATCACCGCACCCATGAGCCGTGGGTCACGGCACGACAGCAAACCTAATGCCACAATTCTCGTGGGACGAACATTAACCGACAAACACGGAAATGACAGAGAAACACGAAATCGAACGTTATTAAGATACAGATTCAGCAACCTCAAATATGAAAAAAATCAAAGAAAACAAAACAAACTGCACCGGCCCAGGAACCAAACTGGTTCACGTCGAGTTCACTCACCCGACAGCCAGCGCGGTCGCGATAGCCGGGACCTTCAACGATTGGCGCCCCGGGGCAACGCCGATGGTTCACTTGGGTAGGGGGCGCTGGTTCAAGGAACTGGTGCTGGCCCCTGGTGTTTACGAATACCGGTTGGTGGTAGATGGGGAATGGATCCCGGACCCACTAGGCGGGGAAACCTCGCCAAATCCGTTTGGTGGACTGAATTCCGTTTTGAAGGTGATCCATGACCGAGTTGTCATTGTGCCCAACGGCGTCGCGCGGAAAAGACCATGCCTATGAAACCGAGTACAATTGAAGATCAACATATCTGGGAGCAAGAAATGAACCGTCGGCTGCAAAAGCTGGCAGCGGCGCAGGAGGCAACAGCCGAGACGGAGAAGCGCCGGTTGAAGGAACTGCACTGGATGCACTGCCCCAAATGCGGCCAGAACCTGACGACAGTAACGCACGGCCCCGTGGAAATTGACCTGTGTCCAAGCTGCCGGGGGCTGTGGCTGGATGCGAACGAACTGGAGGCAATCGTGGCGAGCGAGAGCAAGAGAGGTTTGTTTAGCTCGTGCCTGAGGATTCTGCGAGTGCAGTAACCAGGCTTCATGCTGTTTGACGCGTTAATACGAGCCGTCCACCGCAATGCACACGAACCAGCCAGCACGGCGCGAGAACCTGCGGTGTTGGAAAACGAATGGAAGTCTCCGGCCAGAGCTCACATTATGGCAACCATCCACGTTCAGCCTCCGAGGCCGGCCTCGATACCCGTGTTACTAGAGCCGATACCGATCGGGCGGACACCTCGGGCCAGGTTTTCGGAAGAACTGCGGTATCTGGCCCGGCAGTTCGCCGACCGCCCAGCCCGCCTCTCTGAAATCCTTGAGGCCACGCGAGATAGAGGGGGCGACCTCATGTTGCTGCTGATCGGGCTGCCGTTTCTCACACCCATCCCGCTTCCGGGCTTCTCGACGCCGTTCGGGTTTGTGGTCCTGCTCATTGGTGCGCAGTTGGGGCTTGGCCGCCGGCCCTGGCTGCCGAAAAGAATCCTGCAACGCGAACTGCCCGCGCGATTCATCGCCAGGTTACTTGGCGCGGCCAGCCGCCTAGTGCGCTGGCTGGAAGTACTGCTCCGCCCGCGTCTGGATTTCCTGCACGAGCAATGGATCTATCGGCGCATCGCCGGCACCCTCATCATGTTGTCAGGTTTGCTGCTGCTGTTGCCGCTGCCGATTCCGCTGACCAACACCTTGCCCGCATTTACGGTCGTTCTGCTGGCCGCCGGGGCGATGGAGCGGGACGGTCTTTTTTTTCTGGCCGGCTGCGCCATGTTTGTGTTGACGCTCGCCTTCTTCGGGCTGCTGGCATTTGGCGGCGCACACCTCCTTGAGCATTTCCGACACACAGCATTCGGATCATGAAATCAGAAACCCAAAGTCAACTCGCCATGGTGACCGAAGACTCATGTCTCGTCCAAGCCGCGGCAACTGAACTCGCGAAGAATCGCTCGGTGGAGGCCATCTCCATCAAGGCAGTGGAGGGCAAAATCTCCGTCGCCACCATTGGCCACGTGTCTGACGCAGGCGTCCCCGAGCGAATTCAGGAATCGTTGGCCAAAGTTCAGGGTGCCCGGTCGGCTGAACGATGCCGACTCCTTCAAGCAGAGCCCGGTTGCGGGGGGTGCGAACACCCACTGGAGCCGATCCGACAACAGGGATTCACGGTTACCGCAAGCGGCGGAGCCGTCACGGTGGCACGCGTCCGCTGCGCCACAGCGCCGAAGTTCTGGCGCTGGCGCGACTTTCCGCTGCCTAGAATTGTGCCTCGCCAGATCAGTCTCCCCGAAGAGGAAGACGATTTGAACGAATGGAAGACCCAAGCTGTAGCCGCCGGATTGTGCGCGCTCTTCGGTCTCGCGGGCTACTTCTCGCCTCAGCCATCGTGGTCGGTGCCGCTTTTCGTGGTTGCGTATTTTGCGGGAGGCTGGTTCGCCGCCCGCGCAGCCTTTAGCAGGATCCGCACATGGACGCTCGACGTTCACTTTCTCATGCTCGCTGTTGCGGCGGGCAGCGCGGCGGTGGGCGCGTGGGCAGAAGGGGCGACGCTGCTCTTCCTGTTTTCGACCTCCGGAGCCTTGGAGCAGTACGCCATGGGGCGGACCCAGCGGGAAATACGCTCTCTATTTCGCAACGCGCCCAAGGTCGCCACCTTGGTGGATGCTGAGGGACAGCAGCGCGAGGTGGCGGTGGACGAGTTGCGCGCGGGACAACGCCTGCTGGTTAAGCCGGGCGAGCAATTCCCGGTGGACGCCGAGATTGTCAAAGGCAAAACGGCCAGTGACGAATCCAATCTCACCGGTGAAGCGACTCCGGTGGAGAAAACATTGGGCGACACGGTGCTCGCGGGCACCATCAATCTATGGGGCGTTGTCGAGATTGTGGTGCTCCGTCCGGCGAAGGAGAGTTCGCTGCAAAAGATCATCCGGCTCATTCATGAAGCCCAGCATCTCAAAGCGCCATCGCAACGATTCACGGACAAATTCGGCACCGGATATACCTACGCCATCCTGGGCCTGGCGCTGGGGATGTTCTTCTTCTGGTGGCTGGCAATGGATTTGCCGCCGCTCACATCCACCGAGGCGGCCCGCAGCGCGTTCTACCGCGCGATGACACTGCTGGTCGTCGCCTCGCCGTGCGCGCTGGTTCTCTCGATTCCCTCGGCGGTGCTGGCCGCCATCGCCTGGGGGGCCAGGCGCGGCATCCTCTTTCGCGGCGGCGCGGCCGTGGAGAAGCTCTCCGAGGTAACCGTGGTGGCCCTGGATAAGACCGGCACGCTCACCACGGGCGAACTCCAAGTGGAAACCGTAGAGAGTTTCCCGCCGGGGCGTGAAGCCGAAATCGCCCGGCTGGCTTTTTCGATCGAACGGCTTTCTACACATCCGCTGGCGCGGGCCATCACCCGTCACGGCAAACACCACAGTCTTGTCCCGCTCGAGTTCGACCACTCTGAGTCGGTAATCGGTCTTGGCATTCAAGCCGACCTCGGCGCCAGAAAAATCTTCCTGGGCCGCCGCGAGTGGCTAGCGGAGGTGCTGCCGCAAGATCCCCGCTGGGCTGCGTTGACGGAGAGCGGCACCACTGCCCAACCGGGCCTTTCCGAAGTCTGGGTCGGCGACGGTGATTTGCTCGGGCGGCTCTTGCTTCGTGACGACATCCGGCCACAGGCGGCCTCAGTCCTCAAAACCTTGCTAGAATTGGGACTGCATTGCGTCGTATTGACCGGCGACCGTCCGGCGGCGGCCCAGACGTTGCAGCGCAAGCTCGGTTTGTCCGATGTTCGTGCTGAACTGAAACCCGAACAGAAGGTGGAGGCCATCCGGGCTTTCATCGCCGAGGGCAAACGGGTGGCGATGGTTGGAGACGGGGTCAATGACGCGCCGAGTCTGGCGGTGGCCCACGTCGGTGTGGCGATGGGCGCGCGTGGCGCCGACGCCGCCCTGGAGCAGGCGGAAATCGTACTGATGCACGACCGGTTGGAGAACTTTGTGGCCGCGTTTCGGCTGAGCCAAAACGCCCGAAGGATCATCCGCCAGAACCTGGTCGTGTCGCTGGGGACCGTCGCCGTTCTCGTCGGCTTCGCCATCTTTGGAAAGATCCCCCTGACGATCGGCGTGATCGGGCATGAAGGAAGCACGGTGATTGTCGTGATGAACAGCCTCCGTTTGCTGTTTATGAAAGTCGAACGGACACCGGCAGACCCAACCAAGCAGGAAGGAAAATGATCCCAGGCCACCTCATGAACTCAAAACCCTTGTTGGAAAAACTCCCTTCTCCGGTCCGCAAACGCCCCGTTCTGCTCGGCATCGTTGCGGTAGGGGTTGTGCTGCTGCTCTGGTCCGTCCTGCGACCATCGAAGTCCAACGTTGCCGCCACGGCCTACTACGAAGTGAGCCGCGGCGACTTCACCGTGTCCGTGGTGGAGGGCGGCACGCTGGCAGCAGTAAGCGAAATCAGCATCCGGAGCGAAGTCGAGGGCACCGCGCGAATCATCTCGATCGTGCCAGAAGGCTCTTCCGTGAAGAAGGGCGACTTGTTGGTGGAACTGGACTCGGCTCAGGCGCAGGACCAGGTGAACCAGCAGAAGATCAACTTCGAGAAAGCGAAGTTCGCCGTTGAGCAAGCCGAGGCGCAAGTGGAGATCGCCAAGAGCTCGACGAACAGCGACTTCATCGCGGCCGATCTGAAGGTCCAGTTTGCGAAGATCGACGAGGACAAGTACCTCCAGGGCCAGAGAACAGTGGATCTCATCGAGTCGAGCAACAAGCTGGTTCAGGCGCAGGCTCAACTCCTGGTCAACTCGAACACCTACAAGTATTCGACCAACCTCGCGGCCAAGGGGTATGAGACCAAGGCGAAGGTGGACGGAGACTGGCTGACGCTCCTGAACAACCAGAATTCGCTGATCGTCGCCAGCAACGGAATCACGATGTTGTTGAACTTCGATGTTAAGAAACTAACGAAGAAATACGCCTCGGATCTCATGCAGGCGGAACAGGAACTGGACCGCGTGGTGAGCCAGAACCGCCGGAAAATGGCGCAATACCAGGCTGATCTGGAGTCGCAGCGCAACACGCTGGCGCTCAACCTGCAGAAGCTCCAGCGCGACGTGACGAACCTCGCCGCCACGAAGATCATCGCCCCGCAGGATGGCCTGGTTGTCTATCAGGTCAGCGACAACCATTTCAGCAGCGAATCTCTGATCGAGGGCGGCGCGGTCGTCCGGAACAGGCAGGTGCTGATCAAGCTGCCCGATCTCTCGCGGATGAAGGTGACCGTCAAAATTCACGAATCCCATGTAAATATGATTCGCCCCGGGCTGCCCGCATTCGTCGTCCTTGATTCCACCCCGGATGTGCGCTATGCGGGGGTGGTTGAGCGAGTCGCTCCGCTTCCGGATACCCAGGCTCGTTGGGGAAACCCCAACCTGAAGGTGTACAACACCGATATTTACATCACCGACCCCTTGCCAAACGCAAAGCCCGGCGTCTCGGCGAAGACGGAAATCGTTGTCACTAACATCGCCAACACCCTCTCCGTTCCCATCCAGGCCGTCACCACGTATAAGGGCAAGCAGGTCGCCTACTTTGCCAACGGCTCCAAGCCCGACCCGAGGCCTGTCGAGGCTGGCCTCTTCAACACCAAATTCATCGAGATCACCAAAGGCTTGAAGGAAGGGGATCGCGTGTTGCTTTCTCCGCCATTCGACGCGCAGGAGAAGGATCTGGAAGGCGCTGTGCTGGCGGCCGACGAAAAAGTGAAAGTCGTTGCGACAAACAAGGTCCAGCCTCTATGGCGCTGATCGCCGTGCCAGCGACATTTTCTTCTGAATGGACTTTTCACTAAACATTCGTTTAAATTATGTTCATGGAATTCAGATTGAGAGAAACAACCGTCAGATTGGTCCAAGCCGCACTGGTTTTTGCGACGGCGGCAGTCCAGGCCCAGGCACCCCTGACGATCGACGGCGTCACGGACAAATCCACTTACGCCGACTCAGTTTCCCTGCGCGTGCCCAGCACCGATGGCTATACCTACAGCCTCCGGTTGGACGACGATCCCATGCCGACCGACGCGTATATCGCGGTCAACCGGATGGATTACCATGAACTGGCCGTCTCCCGCACCAACACCACCACCGGCGCCGTGGCCACCAACTTGGTGCGGTTCATTGTTATCTCCTCCGAGCGAGGCAACCCGGAAAAGGGCTTGATAAAATGGACGCCGTACCCACCGATTAATTCGACAGCCGCGGAATTTGCGGGCGCGCGGTTGCACTTGATGACGCCGCAGGATTACCCGCTAGGGCTGCCGATTCCGGTGATCGCGCGCGTGGACGACGGGCAGGATCGAGCGGTGCGGGCCAACGGCTGGATCACCGCACCAGGCTTTGACGCCATTCAAATCCTCCGCGGGCACGGATCAGGGTTCTTGCCGCCGGCCACCCACGGAGGGATGCTTGCCTACGGTGCCCAATTGACCACTCTGGAGGCGCCCAAACAGATCCTCATTGAGGACACGACCGTTTGGACACCGGTGAGTGGGGTCTTGTCGGGCGCCAACACCTGGCCGGAGAACTCCCGAGTCTTTCTGACGGCGAACATCACGATTCCCGCCAACGCGTCGCTGACGGTTGGCGCTGGCACGGTGGTCAAACTCAACCCTCTGGTAAACATCACCAACAGCGGTGTAATGGTGGTTAATGGCACGGTTGATCGTCCAGTCGTGTTCACCGCCACAAACGTCGTGTGGCCGGAAGTCCACGCCGGGGCGTGGGGCGGCTTTCTCATGCGCGGATCAAGCGCCACCCTGCTGGCCAATGGCACGATCCTTGCTGGCGGCGGCGGGGCGACGAGCTTCGATTTTTCGCCCGGCAGCAGCCACAAGTCCGAGCAAGCCGTCCTGTTGATCCACTCGGGCGCGCACGCTTACCTGACCAATTGCGCCATTATCAACACCGCTGGGCAGGTGGGTAATGGCTACAATTGCGACTATTCGGCTGACCACTGCCTGTTTCAACGGGCGATTACCGGCGGCGAATATGCCGGCAGCAGCAGCGTCGTCACCATCAATCATTCGGCAATGATCGAATTCCCCAACGACGACGGAGTGGTTGATGCTGACATCGCCGACGCGGATTACGACGGCATCTACTTCACCGAAGGCAGGCACATCCTGATGAACAGCCTGTTCGGCTTTGCGAAAGATGATGCCATCGACTCCGGCTCAGGCGGCGCGGGAACGATGTGGGTGAGCAATTGCTGGGTGGAATCGGCGCTGCACGAGGCCCATGCGTGGTCAGGCGGCGGACGCGTGGCGCAATCCTATGACATCGTATTGATCAACAGCGGCCAGGGCATTGAAAACGGCTGGAGCACCGGCAACAACAGCCCCATCTGTTTTGCCGATCACCTGTTGACGACTGGCAATTCCGTGGGGGCGCGCGTAGGGGATAATTACGATTGGAATTACACCGGCACGTTAACCCTCACCAACTCCCTGATTCTTAACAACTACCGGGACATTTTCCTCAAAACCTGGAATGCGGTGAAAACGGGGCCCGACACCAACTCCTGGGTGGACCGCGTTCTGCAAGTGGATTTCCGCGGCAACCAAGCCACCACCATCGATGCGCGTTTCCCCGGCAACCTGCCATGGAATCCCTCCACGGACGGCTGGCAGTTGGCCCACTGGATGACCACGCCGCCCGACGCGCCGGTCGGGATCGGGCTGGCCGTACGCACCAACCGTTCCGCCCTGGCCAACGTTTTCGATGGCATCCCGGTGAGACTGAGTTCGTTCACCACCAACTTTGTCAGTGTGGATTACGCCTTTGTCACCACCAACGGCCCGCTGGCGGAGGGAACGCTCACCTTTGCGCCCGGTGAAACGGTGAAGAACATCTACCCTGCCGGCTTCGATGCCACAGCCCAAAGCCAGGTGGAGATCGTGTTAAGTGATCCAGTGCGCGGCGAACTGACTGGCCGGACCAATCTCATCTTCAGCGGCAGCGTGGCAGCGCCGCAGGCTTCCCTCATGGTGATCACCAACCGCTACTCTTCCTGGCGTCTTGCGGAGGGGGTGTTCGTGTCGCTTACCGCGCCCTCCGCCCTACCCGTGAGCCTCGATTACACCTTCGAATCGCTGACCGGCCTTGTTTTGTCCGGCACCCTTGTGTTCAACCCGGTGGAGACCCGAAAACAAATCTATTTCACCGGCGGGAACTTGTTTGACTATGACCTCATCAAGGTCACTCTGCTCAACCCGGTGAAGGCGGCGTTCAGCGGGCCAACCACCTGTTACTACGTGCGCACCCCAGCCACGCCCACGACGAACCCGGTGACACTGGTTTCTCGCGGCAGCCGTTCGGTCTGGTCCTATAACGACACGGGAGTCTATCCGGGTGGCAACTGGATGACCGCCGGTTTCAACGACGCCGCCTGGCGGTCAGGCGGGGCACCGCTGGGATACAGCGATGATAATGGGCTCATGACCACCACCAACAGCTACGGCCCCAATTCCTCCAGTAAATACATCGCTTACTATTACCGACATTATTTTGACATTACCAACGCCGCCAGTTTTTCCAGCGTGACTTTCAATCTTCGTCGCGACGACGGTGCGGTTGTGTATTTGAACGGCACCAATGTCTATCGCGAGAACATGCCAGCCACCGTCACCCACACCTCCACGGCCTCAACCAACGTAAGCGGCACACCCACCATCTACCGCGCCACAACCTTCGACGCAAGCGCCCTGCCGCTGCTCGAAGGCCCCAACGTGGTGGCGGTGGAGATTCACCAAAACAACGCCGGTTCGAGTGATATCATTCTCGATTTGGAGATAATCGGCACGCCCAGACCTCCGCCTCCATCGCCCCAGCCGCTCTACTACGGGCGATTTGAGCGTGGACTCACTCTGGTCTGGAGCGATGATTCCTTCCAGCTTCTCCAGGCTACCAACGTCACCGGCCCGTGGACAACCAATCCAACCAGCGGGGTCTTCAGCCCCTTGCCCACCAATTCGCAGTCTTTTTTCAAGCTTGGACACCCGTGAGGGCAGCAGCAACTTGCGCGGATCACGCTTCACCGCCACGAACGCCATGAATCGAATACGTAGCGCTTCAAACGTTGCTGAACTGAAGGCCCGGTGAGGTTGAGCAGAGCAGTCACTTCAGGCCATCCAACCTGTCGAATCCAACTCGCACCCTTCGTCAGGGCCGCGACTGGACGGGGAGCCGCACCGTGGCGGTTGTCAGTCTGCCTGGCCCGGAGCTTACTTCGATGGTGCCGCCGTGCGCTGTGACAATCCATTGCGCAACACTCAATCCCGAGCCGCAACTTTCGTCGGCATGGGTGTGGGCGGCGTCGCCGCGGTAGAACCGGTCGAAGATGCGTGGCAGTTGACGGTAGAAAGGGCTGTCACGGCCCGCACCGACGGCTGATCCAGTAAAGAGGCACTCCCGTCAGCAGGATCCCCAAGGCGGACACGGCTACCCATGGCCTGTAAACCACGGCGCTGTAGGCAAGAAACGCACAGGTCACGGAGAACATAACTGGAGTCATTGGATACCCCCAGACCCGGTACGGACGCTCAACCTGAGGGTCCTTCCGCCGTAGGACGATCACTGCCAGGGTGCTGGCAAGGAAGAATAGATATACGGGCGCGGCGGTATAGAGCAGCGTGTTCAGGAAGGAACCCAACAGCCCGATGAGGCCGATCGCGATCAGTCCTTGGACCACGAGTGCCCTTACCGGGGTCCCCGTCCGTGGATGCCACTCACCCAGTGGATGGAAGATCCTGTGATCACAGCCCACGGCATAGGAGATGCGAGCGCCGGCAAAGATCAGTCCGTTAATCGCACCCAGGGCGGAGAGGCAGACCAGCACGCTGATGAAAGTGCTGGCCCTGTTGGGGAACACGGTTCCAATCGTATCGACTGCGACCGCCTGTGCTGTCGTTAATCCCTGATACCCCAGCGCATACAGAAACGCCGCGTTCACGAGCAGGTAGAGGACTGTCACGGCAGTCGTGCCCAATACCAAAGCTCGGACGATGTTGCGTCGCGGATTCATGACCTCGGCCGCGACGTAGGCCATCTCGTTCCAACCGCCAAAGGTAAACAGGACGAGAATCAGCGCCAGGCTCAGCGGCAAAGACTCCGCACTCAGCGGCGGAGGCACGGAGCGTGGGGCCGCCAGCGCGACACCCACGATGGCCACCAAGCCAAGGACCTTGGCAAAGGTGAGTAGATTCTGCGTCCACTTGCCCTGACGGACTCCTAGGCTGTTGACCACGGTCAGGGCGGCCACGGCGGAGCAGGCGTAGAGTTGCTGGCTAGTGGGGAACGATCCTTGCCCTAACGGATCGTAGAGGGTTCGAGCGTAGGTCGCGAAGGCGAAGGCCATTACGGCAATGTCGCCAGGCCTGACGATCACCAATTGAATCCAGCCAAAAAGGAAGCCCGCCCATCGCCCGTAGGCTTGCGTCAGATACGCGTAATCGCCACCTTGCTGCGGATAGGCGGTAGCGAGCTCGGCGTAGCCAAGAGCACCACACAGTGAGATCGCACCTCCGAGCAGCCAAACGGCCATCACCCCATAGCTACTCGACGTGCCCTTCGCCACGTCTGGCGCCACCTGGTAGATTCCAGCCCCAACGATGATGCCAACGGTAAGGCAAACCGAGTCGAGCAGGGTCAGTTGTCGCTGGGGAGCGGCTTTCATAGACTGGACGCCATGGTGAAGTACCCTTGAAGAGGCATGGGCACCCGCTCTGGAGGGATTTGCTGACCGCCTCCCAAGCGAAGCACATCAGCGTTTCTTCATGGTCACGGAGATGCCCGATCCACCGAGGTTGAGGAACACGCTCTCCAGACTGGGATTCGTCGTGATGGCCTTGATGTAGCCAGGATCCGCCATGCGCGTGTCGATGTTGTGAGCGACGATCAGACCGCCCGGGCGGACCAGTGGCAGGAGCTTGTTGAGGTAATCGGCATAGCCTTCCTTGTCGGCATCGATGAAGATGAGATCGATGCTGTCTTTCAGTTTCAGAACTTCCTGGTGAGCGTCCCCCTCAACCAATGTAACCAGGGAACTCACACCAGCGCGTTTGAAGTTCTCCCGCGCGGCGGCCGCACGTTGCGCGTCGATCTCGTGAGTGGTCAACCTGCCGGCCGTCGTTCGCAGAGCCAGGCAGAACCAGATGCCGGAATAGCCATGGGAGGTACCCAGCTCGACTACGTGTTTAGCCCCGATGCCCTCGGCCAACAGTCTTAAGAGGCGACCATCCTCCTGCGGTACACTCATGGTGCCGCGCCGCTGGTTCTGGTTCATCTCGTCCAGCACGCTCAGAATCTTCTGCTCGGCGGCGTCCTTGGCGAGCGGCGTCGAGGTGAACTCCAAAGCGGCACCTCTCCGTTGAGGACGGTCCCCGGCAGGTTGAGCCTGAGCGACCAATGCAGACGCAGACAGAATCAATAACGTGAGGAGGGTACTTGTGGTTTTCATCGTTCGTTTGTTTTAGTTTGTGGTTCAACAAAAGCGGCATTTCCCGGTCACGAGCGGCGTTCTCCATGCCTATGAGACTCTCGTTCGCCAGTGGATGCGCCACCTCGAGCTGGCCAGAGCAGCATGGCTCCGCGCAGGATGACGCCGACCACCGGCACGAGCACCGCGGGTTTGAATCGGGCGATGTTCGCTCTAATCAACGGCCGGTTCAAGGCGAGATGGAGAACGGTCAGTGCGGCGAACGCCAACGCGATCACGAAATGGATCTCGCCCCAATCGTCTCGAAGATGCGGCGCGCGCCACCCTCCCCGTCCAACCTCAACTCCAGCAGCCGCCCGGTGGCGACCAGACCGCATGTCACAAAGTAGCCGACCCGTCAGGCGGCTCACTGCAAGAGGACTACCCGATAGAACCGCTGCGGGGCCGCAGCCAGCGTGTCGGTAACGACAACGCTCGGGCCAATCGCAACCTCGCTCCCGCCCAATGCTGCCCAGGCGGACGCGCTCAGATCGTCCTTGTACTCCACGCGATAGGTCCGGCCTGGAATCGCACTAAAATCAAACGAGACGACGCCGTCCGCGTGAACGGCAATGCCGCCAATCTGCGGGAACGGAGGAAGACCCATCCGATTGGCGGCGCGCGGAGTCCAGTTGGTCATGAAAAACAGCGCGTTGGTGTCGCCGTCGGGAAAGAGGCCCTGGCTGACGTTCTGGGACTGCGGACCGAACACGACGCCGTGCCGCGGAGTGCCGTCGGGGGCAAATAGGCCGATGCCATCCCCTGCCCTACCGAGCTGGAAGTTGGCGTGAAGATCACCACCGGCGCCGAGACCGTTCAGGTTGGTCTGGCCGTCCGCCCAGACGAGCAGGAACCCCCGCCCCGCAATGAACGTGTTGGTGGGGATTGTCCACTTGTCAGGCTGGGCAAAGGAATCGGTCATGAACCAGCCGGACAAGTTGACCGGGACGGTGTTGGGATTATACAACTCGATCCAGTCCGAAAAGCGCCCATCCGCTGGATCGAGGAATCCCCCGGGTCCTGAGTTGTCGGCCATCCACTCGTTAACCACGACGGTCTCGAGGGCGTACGCACCGGTGTTGGTAACGGTAATGGAACCGACGGCATTGGTGAGAAGGTTGCCGTGGTTGTCCACGCCTTGGAGCGCCAGCCGGTTGGTATAGCCGGGCAACGGAACCGTCAGATTCCAATTTGTCAGGGTGGACCAAGTGAGCGGGAAGGTGACGCCGTTGACCTGGATGTCCTTCACCGCAAGTGGGGCGGTGCCAGTGAGGGTGAGGTGATCGTTGGTCGTGGAGAGACCGCGTCCGCCGTTGGTCGTGATGGCGAACGGTGTTGTCAACGGCAGAGTACCGCGAAGATATGTCGCCCGCTGCTGGAGGTAGGTCACCAGGCTGCTCCAGTTCTGGCCTAGCAACCGAGAGTAACGCGTAGCCCAAGGGCCCAGGTAGGCGGCGTTAACGGTCGTAGTGCTGATATCGAGGAGGTGATTGCAGAATCGCCGGTAGTTGTTCGGGAGCTTGGCGATCTTGTACGTGGTCGGAGACCCGGTTCCGGGGGAGGCATAGTTGATTGACTGTACGTAAGAGAAGTCCATATCCCAAAGCAGGCCCACGGCCTTGCCATCCTCGGGTCGGAAGTAAACCTTCCAGTTGTGGTTTAGCCCGTAGGTGAAGGTGTCCACGTCTCCTGTGAAGGCTTTGAAGGCCAAAGTGCGCATCCACTCATCGACATCCATCAGCCGGGATGTCTGCGTCTCGAGCGCTGCGCCGCTGAGGCTGAAGGCTTTATTGAGCGCGACGACCTGGCTGTAATCGTCTTGGTCGGCGTGGTTGTCTTGGAGGAATACCCAGCGGTAATTCTCCTTATCCTCCCCCCTGCCCTGGATGTCCACGTTGATGACATCGTCAGGCTGAGGCAGCTTGGGCGCCTGCGGGTCGTTGTTTACGGAGGTGGTGGGGTAGTAAATCAGTTCCAACGTATAGACGTTGCCGTTGCCACCGTTCTGGGATTGAGCGTCGAAGTAACCGGCGTCAAAGGCCGACATGCGCAGCATGCCAGTGCTGTCTTCCTGAATCCGTGGCGCAAAACACTGCACCAGGTCACAGTCCAGACCCGGGATCCCGCCAGCGTGGTTGACCGCGTGCCACAGTAGTATCTCGTCGTGTCTGCCCCCTCGGCCGGAATACCCGCCGGACCGGTCAATCGTGAAGCCGCTTTGGGCGCCGCGGAAAAGTTGGTCTGCGGGCAATCTCACCGTGAAGCCGGCACGGGAACTGTCATCGCGCCCACGCTCGCTGCTTTGGAGATGGACCCCCGCGTCGTAAAAGACCTCGCGTTCATCATATACAACGGTTACTCCGAGCCGCTCGTTGCTCATCACATTCGTGTGCGCGTGCAGGAAGGCGGCGTCTGAGGGCGTCATAAGCAAGCGAACGCGGTGCAACAAGGGCATCTGCGCTTTGCCCTCGTCCACCTTCCAGATCGCGCGTGAGTTGGCGCCGCCCGGGGGGAAACTGGCAGTCACGCCAGCACCATCAGTGGCCTGAACGAAGAACTGCACCACGGTACCCGCGGGCTGCGCAGGAAGCGTGGCGGAATAGTTGGTGTAGCCCGGCTGTTCCGCCGCTAAACGCGCGGGCATCGGCATCGTGGCCCAGGCCCCTCCGTTGATCGACCACCGGAGCGTGACCGCGCCAACCCCCTGCGGGTCGCTCGCGCTCACTCTGACAGTGACTGGTTCACTTGGTTTTGGAATCAGCGGGCTGTGGCCGAACGCGGTGAAGGTAGGCCCAATGTTGGTGGCGGACGTCGAGTTGAGCGCTCCCGGGGTGCCATGCCGTGAGGGCATGAGGATCGCGGTTGTCCTGGCCACCCGGTTAAAATAGAGGCGCGTGTTCAGACAGTTATTGCCAGCCAGCCATTTGGCGCGGAACGAGATTTGGTACTCCCTTCCATTGGTCACCGCCCGGTTGTTGGCGAAGGTTGTCTCCAAATGATTGTGGAGATGGTCTGTGGGGCCAGTGGCGATGAGGTGCAGGACATGATTCGCAGGATTGTCCGGGTCCACTTCCACGCGGGAACGGCTGTGGTCCCCCAGGGCGCGCCACGTCGCCAAACCGTTTTCGAAGCCACCGTTTTGCAGCATCAAGACGGGCGTGCCAGACGGGCTTTCCACCACGCTCATGTCGTCGATCAGGCATTCGCCCGCGTCCAAGAGTCCGATCACGAACTCCCGCCACTGTGTAGGCCCCAGGAGATTGGAGGCGACGCCACGGTAGGTATAGTTGCTCCAGCCGGAGCCCCCCGACTCGATGCTGGCCGCCCACGCCGCGGCCTTCGAGTTGTCCGCCCATGGGTCACGCAGCTCCAGGCTGGAACCTCCGCCGTCAGCGTATTCGGGCCAGGGCTTGCTGTCGAAATATCGGACCTCATTGGCCGGGTTGCCAAGAGTGTCCACAAGCAGGAGATGACCGCTCCCGTGCCGAAGCTTGCCGGTGAAGGGCCCCAAGACAGTGATACCTGGGTAATTCGTGCGCATGAAGTCCACATCCTTTGCCACGACCAGGTAGCCGCCTGCGGGAATCGAGGTCACAGGCGGGAATTCATAACCAACGTCCTGTTGGAGCCGCCAACCCGTGAGGTCCACGGCGGTGCTGCCGCGGTTGTACAATTCAATCCATGACTCCGACGCCTGGTCCGCCCCGGATGTCCCTGGCACGGTTGTCGCAGTCGGGGCATGATACATGATTTCGTTGATCACCACTTCATCATGAAAGGCAAAGCGGTTCGAGGCCCCAGGCGTCGGCACGACCGGGAAGCACCACCGGCCAGTGCCGTCCGGCCAGCGTCCACGCGGCTCGCGTTTGGCGACGATCGCGTCGATCAGCCCACTTCGTCCGGGGCTGTAAAGGAAAAGGCGGTCGCCGGGGTCAGCTCCAAAACCAAGGGTCGCCTTGGTCACCACCTCCATCGCGCCCGGCGCGACGGTCTGAGAAGGGAAGACGTACTCGCGGTTCGTCGCGCCGCCCTGCCGCGCGAGCACGCAACCGCCAAGGTCGATGCCAGTCGGGCCCGAATTGACCAGCTCGATCCAGAAATCCGCGTTGGTGGCCGACGAGACCTCGTTGAATGCGATCGTGATGGGCGGAGGGAAGAGGAAGTTGGTGGCCGTCACCGCCAGGTCGGCGCCAAAGAGCACCTTGTTGCCGCGCGCGGGGCCTTGATGAACCTCCACGGCGAGCACGTTCGTGCCTTTGACAAGACTCGATGTGGAAAGCGGGAACGGGCCAAGATATGCGGGCGTCACCACGTTGGATGCCGCCAGCGTGGACGGGCCGATCGCCCCAGCGGGCATGTTGACTCGCAGCACTTCAGCGCCGTTGAGGTAGAAGACCGCGCCATCGGCGGTTACGGTGTCCAACGTCAGCGCGGCGACCTGAGGCGCGCCGTCGAGTACGAACTTCGTGCGGAAATAGTAGCTCACCAAACCCGTAGGAAGCGTCGTTCGCGCGTCGAACCTTCTGCGAGCCGTGCCGCTGGCCTTGACCCTGAAGCCGGCAGGGTTGGCGCCCGAGCCGTCGTTGGCGCTCAGGAAATCGAGTGTGTTGGTCCCGGCTACGAATCCGTTCGTAAGGGTGAACACTCCGCTCAATGTAGAAAAGCCGGCATAGCTGAGACCCTTGGAGACGCCATTCAGCAACACATCATTCAGGCGGTTGTCCGCACCGATGTTGAAGCGGAGCACGGTGGTAGCGGGATCGAATCCAGCGAGCGCAAAGGTAGTGCGGTAGTAGTAGTTGCCCTCGGCAACGTTGGCGGTGCCCGGGTTCACAGGCCCGATCCAACTGGACGCCGCGTCGTTTGCCGCCCAGGCTGGGTGATTCTCAATCACCGTGGCCGCGATCGGCGGCGGGGGCGGCGCGCTTTGAGCCGACACCGTGAGGAGATAATGAGGGTCAGCGCTTCCAGGCGCGAGCACCACACCATCTTCTCCTACGCCGGTGCTGAAAAAGGAGGGCAACGGTTGGGGGTCGCCTAGAGGCGCCACTGCGCTCCCTGACCGGAACAACCCTTGTCCGGAACTCCAGACGCTATCGTCAAAGAGCGTCTCTCTCCACTGGACGTTCGGCTCCGCGCCCGAAGCGTCGAACCTCCAGGTGCTGCCAAGAACCAACGCGGCGGAGGTGGTGGTCTCGAATCGCTGCGACGTGAAGTTGCGGACACCCGGCGTTCCGCCAACCTGCGCGCTCGCGGTCCAGTTCTCCGGACGAGCGCTGGCTGCATCCGGATCCCGCTTCGCCAGCGATACGCCCGAGCCATCGGGACCGACCGGCCAGGCGCCCTCCACACCGTAGTCCAGTTTGTCCATGAGACGATTGTTGTTATTGCGGAGTTCGAGGGTGTCCCCCGCGTTGGAGAGGCGTCCGGCAAACGGACCGAGCACATTCGTGAGCCCTGTTGCCGCCACCAGGTCAGCCGGTGACACGGCGACGACCAAATAGCCGCCCCCGGCAATCACCGTGGCCTCGGGAAACTGGTAGTGAATACCACCGGCAATAGACCAACCGGACATATCGACATCCACGGCCATCTGGTTGTGCAGCTCCACCCACTCGAACGCCACCTCGTTGGTCGGCGGGTGGTACATGAGTTCGTTGAAAACCACCACGCTATCCGCCCGAAGCGCTCCCAAGCTGGCGGCCCATACGGCCAGCGCCGGCAGCAGCCGGGATGCATTGGAGCAAACGGTTGAATAGAAAGACCCATTCACAGCGCCAAAACTCATAAGCAAAAAGACACTAACAAAGCACATCCCGGGCCAAGCCCGGGATGTGCGCTGATTCGATGGAGAGCCCGGCTAGTTTCGCCGGATTCTCAGATGGAGCGAACGTTCTACGGGGCAACTACCCGGAAGAACTGTATCGTGCTGGGAGCGGTGACGGTGTAAGGATTTGCCGCGCCAACCAGTTCAGTCCACGGGCCGCTCACTGCGGGCGCGGATTGGAGCTTCTGGCCCGCAGCCGCCGGCGCCCACGAAATGGTCACGCCAGTGGCGGCGCCGAAGGCAATCTGCATCTTCGGCGCCGTTTGAACCGCAACCAGGATGGCTCTTAGGTCCACGCGTAATCCAGTGGGGTTCGGCGTCGCCGGAAGGTTGTTCATTTTGAAGTCGAGCGTGTTCTTCCCGGCGACTAGTCCGTTCGTGATCGTGAAGGAGCTGAAACTGCCAAAGCCTCCGGAGGTCAGACCGGAGCTGGTGCCGTTAACCAGGATGTCCAGTCCCGAGTTGTCGGCCGCCCAGCCGCCGACCACTCTGATCCGGGAGACGTCGTACCCGGTCAAGTCGAACGTAGTCCGGTAGGTGTAATCCCCCTCAGCGTTGCCGCCCGCCCCGCTTTGGTCCGCTTGTGGTCCGATCCACTTGGAATTTGGACCGTTGAGCATCCACACCCCCGACTGGATGGGCCATCCCTCGTTGAGGACAATCGCGTCCGGGCCCGGAAAACCTCCATCCGCGCTCGCGATTAGCTTGTAGTGAGGATCGATTTCGCCCGCCGGTAGCAGGCTGCCATTCGCGGCGACTCCAGTGCCGAAGACCCCGGCAAGGCCGACCGTGAGATGCGCGGCCGGAGTGGTGACGGTTCCGAACGCGTTGGTCGCCCTCAAGGTGTAATCCCCTTCATCGGACACCCGAACGTTGCTAAGCGTGAGGGAAGGCGTGTTGGCACCGGCGATTGCGGTTCCGTTCTTAAGCCACTGATAGCCCAGGGGCAGGCTGCCAATGGCCTGGCCATTGAAGGTGACTGCCTCTCCCGGGTTCGCCACCCCGGACTGAGGAGTCTTGGTCAAGAAGGGCGCCGTGCCGGCCTCGACCTTCACGATGGCGACATTGTCAATCAGGACGGTGGTATCGCCGCCTTGCGGATTGCTCTTCTCAAAAAGCACCTCCAGGTCGGCAGTTGTGGCGGTGAACACCTCGCTGTAGATCCCCCGGTAGCCGCCCCCTGACGGCACCGCATGCGCCGGGACTACCGTGCTGCCGCCCAGTCTGGCTTCCAGCGATGGAATCCCACCCGATCGACCATTCTCGTAATAGTGGAGATAGTACTGCGTTCCCACCGTGAGGCCGGTAACGGTCTGGCTGAGGGTGCTGTCCGCCTGCATGAACGCGACGTTCGTGCCGTGAGGAATCACTCCATTGTCCGCAAACGGCGAGGAGCCATTGGAGATCGGATTGATCCCCGTGCCGTCCAGGTTGCTCTGCGTCCAGCCTGTGATAGGTCCGTTCTCGCCTGGGTCGGTGCCCGCGCCGCCTGGGTTCGGACCGCTGTAACCGGGCCACGAGAGGAACGAATCAGCCTCAAAGCTCGGGTTGGCCATGGGGATGCCGACGGTGAGTTGCGCCACCACGCTGGTCACTGACCCCATGGAATTTGCCACGACCACATCGTATTTGCCTGCGGTCTGAGCGGATGCCTGCGCCACATCGAGCGTCAGGGTGGTGGCGTTGGGGACGTCGGCGCCGTTGAACCTCCATCGATAGGTGGGCGCGGGGAACCCGCTGGCGAGCACGCTAAACCGCACTGGCAGGCCCTGAGACACCGTCGTGCTGGATGGTTGCTGGGCGATGGCGGGCGCGACATTGCGGCTCACGGCCTCGCGGTTGCTGAAACCATAAACGTGCACGCTCACGTTGCCGGCGTTGACCGGCGCAATCCTGACTGTCGCTGTGCCGCTGGCATCGGCGGTATAGCGATACGAAAAGCGGATGCCGTTGTTGTTGTCGAACTGGTCCTGGTTGATGGTCAAGCGGTCTTCCCCGACGCTGACCGTAGCCCAGCGTATGGCCGGGCTTGGCGAGTCAAACCCCACCGAGTAAATCGTGACGACGTACTCCGCTCCCGGCGTCAGGCCTGCGAGGGCGATGCTCTGGAAGTTCCCGGCTGGAACGTTGCCCCCATAGACAAAGTCCCTGGCCATGCCGGCGCTGCCCCCCGTAATGTTGTTCGCATCATTCGCGAAAACATTGCCTAGATAGGTGGTGGTAAACTTGTCAGCCACCTTGGGGTTACCGCCCTCAACTCCCGTGAAAGGGATGCCATTAATGACGGTGCCCCCGCTACTTCCGAAACTGTAGGCATGCGTGTAGACGTAGCTGGGGTCAATGCCCGAATCGGCATCGCCAGTCCACGCCGTGACCGACCACTTTCCACTGCTGAGGGCAATCTTAAAGTTGTCAAGCAGGAGGGTGCTCTCATCGGTGGCATCATTCACCAGGGTCATTGTGTGCGTTGCCGCCGTGGCGTTGAACTCGAAAGCCACGTAGCCGTACGGACTGGACCCGCCTGCCGCATAGATGTTCAAGGCCAGGGCTTCCTGGGTGTCGATGGAGACCCTGAGAAGGGGCGAGAGCGCAACGCCTGTATCGTTGGTGTTGGCATTGGCACGAAACTCGACCTTGTAGGTCTTGCCAGCCGTCAGGCCAGAAAGGGTCGTGCTCAGGGTCGATCCCGCGGCGCTCAGGAAGGCGACGTTCGCGCCGTCCGGAACTGCTCCATTGTTGGCAAAGTCGCTCGCGCCTCCCGCCGGATTGAGGCCGGCGCCGGTGTTCGGCTCGGCGGTCCAACCGGTGATGGGGGTGTTGTCGCTGACGTAGCCAGGCGCGGTCGCGAAGGTATTGGCCTCGAAACTCGGATTGGGGATGGTTTGTCCGAAGGCCGTCAAGGCGCACGCAGCCGCAATAGTCAGCGGCACCGGCGCGCCCGGGCGAAAAACGGCGAAGGTCATGTTCTTGAAGGATCTCATAGGGTTTATATAACTTGGTTTTTCGTATAGAGACACCAATCAACGTTGAGGTAACCCAAGGAGCCTGGGGCAATTCTTCACGAGAGTCAACTCAGAATCTGGACAAATAATCAGGGAATCCAAGGGGCCGGAAAAGTCCTCAGGGCAATTGTGGGAAGCGCGAGCGTGACGTCTCACTCCCCGACGAAGTAGCACTTTGCGCCTTGCCCCGCTGCGAGCTTCGGGATAGACAGGGCCGCATGAGAAACGGCCCACCCACTCCGCACGTGGCGGGTACTACCCGTCCGAGGGTAGGGCGCGGTGTCCCTACCGCGCCGTCTTGGTCATTCGATTGCCTGTGCGGCCCGCTGAGGACAGCGAGCCCTACCCGCTGCTCCTCCACTCTCGCAGCCCGTCTCACCGCCAAGGCAGCGATCTTGGTCGCCTACGTCTTCCTGTTTTTCGCCTCCCGCGCTGAAGTCCTCGCCCAACGACTGATGTGGCATGACGTCCGAGTGGACGCCGAAGGAAAGCTCCTCAGTTGGGTCGAGGCCGACGCCCCCTATGACCGGATTATCCGGGCCGCCTGGGACGTCTTCGAGCAGATCCCCGAACAGCGCGGTGGCTACCGGACCTACTTCACATATCCAACGTTCTATGGTCCGAATGATCCGGGGCACGCGCTCTTCTCGGGCCGCTGGTGGGCTCACAACCCCGCAAGCCTCTTCGCCATGCTCACCGACTCGGCCATCCTTTACCATGCCTACGCTGGGGACCGTGTGGTCCTGCACCGGGTACGCGAGATGTTGGACCACCACATCGCTCACGGAAGCACCGACCCCACTGATGCGTGGGCGCTGGTTCCTTACGCCTGCGGCGACGCGGGCAACCCTCTTTACCGCGGCGCGACGGACACCTTGTACTGCTATCAGGAAAACAACACCCCTTGCGGGCGAGGCGACGGGGTTGGATTTCTGGAGCCGGACAAGGTCGGCGAACTCGGGTACGCCTACCTCCAGTACTATGAAGTCACACTTGAGAAGAAGTATCTGGTGGCGGCCCTTCGCTGCGCGGACGCCCTCGCCAGGCATGTGCGGCCGGGCGATGAAAGTCACTCACCATGGCCGTTTCGGGTTGACGCAAAGACCGGCAAACGGGTCCGCGAGGAATACACCGCCAACACGATCGGCCCTATCCGGTTGCTCGACGAACTGCTCAGGCTGAAGCTCGGCGACCGCCGGGCCTACCGCCGTGCGCGGGACCTGGGCTGGAGCTGGCTGATGAGCTACCCGGCAAGGAACCACGTTTGGACGCAGTACTTCGAGGACGTGCTCATCTATCCCGACTATCGGACCAACCTGAACCAGTATTCGCCACTCGAAACCGCGCGCTATCTGCTGCAACACCCGGAGCTCGACCCGCAGGGCCGCGCGCGCGCGAAGGAAATCCTGGATTGGGTGACGGCCTTCTTCGCCGCGGATTCCGTAACGATGGGAGGCATCCCCGAAAAAGGCATGCAGTGGGGCGCCGAAGTCATCTCGGAGCAAGTCAATGACATGGACAAGATGTCCAGCCATACCGCGCGCTACGCCTCAATTCTAGCCCTTTGGTACGAACTCACCGGCGACCTCGACTCCAAATCGAGGGCATTCCGATCCTTCAACTGGGCGACCTACTCCTCGGACGAGAAGGGGTTGGTGAAAACCAGCATCGACGAAGGCACCGGCTACTGGTTCTCGGATGGCTATGGCGATTATATGCGGCACTTTTTGAGAGGGATGGCGTCGGTTCCCGACTGGGCCCCCGCAAATGAAGATCACCTGCTGGGATCGACTTCCGTCATCCGCTCGATCCGCTACGATGACAGCGAGATCAGGTACCTCACGTTCGATCGCCGCTCGGTTGAAGTGCTCAGGCTTCGTCGCAAGCCCGCGACCGTCCTCGCCGGGGCCGTGTCCCTTCCCCTCGTGAGTGACCTGAAGAGCGGGCGGGAAGGATACAGCGTCGAGCGTGCGGTTCGGGGAGGGTTCGTTGTCCGAATCAAACACCGGCGCTCGGGCGAGATCACGGTCCGATAACTAGGGTCGAGAATCATCACCCTGCTACCTCGCCTGTGGAATGAACCACAATGGCCGGTCTTGCCCTGGAGGAGGAGAAAACAGGGCTCGCCGTCCTCCGCGGGCCGCACACGCGATCGAACGCCCAAGGCGGCGCGGTGGGGACACCACGCCCTACCCGCGGAAAGCAACGTGCGAGATCTTGGGGACGGTTGCTTAGTAACAATGTTGCGTCATATATATGATAATACATACTTACGCGCCTGCGGCAGCATAAGAAAAAGACAGATATTTTGTTGACACAACATTTTGAATTTGGCATCATAGCCCTTGATGGCATGAAAAGGGTGGCGATTTGTCGCCGCGGCCATGCCTTGGCAGGGTAAAGTGCGTATGAAGAAAATGTGGATATGCATGGGAAGATCTCCAGAATTCTGGCTCGATTGGGCTATGTACGATCGCTCCGTCTGTTTGCGTCGGCTCCGAATGCGGGATTAGAGCCCGCTCGAAACCTCGCCCCGTCAAGGGCTCGGATGCGAACTCACGCACCGCGCCGCCTGCATTTCAACCAAACTCCAGTTGCACAAGGATCCAAGTAAATGAAAACAAATGTATCGAATCCTCAAAAGGCGCGGTCGCTCATTCAGGTGCTTGCGGTGTGCGGCCTCGTTTGCGCCTTCGTCCTTGTCCTGGTCTGGCGAACCCGGGCGCAGACGGCCTCGACCAACGAGACGGGCGAATCTGGAAGCGTGGATGCGATCCCGGCGGAAAGCGGAGAATCCCCTGAGCCAACGTTCGTCCGCGCCTACGACCGGTTGAAGGAAACCGTGTCGGAGGATGAACTCAGAGCGCTGGCCATCGAGTATCCGGACGAGCTCGAGCAGGAGTTGGCTAAGTTGAAAACCCCCAAGGAACAGAAGGCCGAGGCGCTGGCTGACTTGGCCATCCTGCACCCGGCCGAGTACAGCGCGCGATTCCCGAAATCCCAGCCCTCGCTTGAGGCGCTCCTGGCGGAGATGGACGAGGAGGCCTTCGACCAATACGCCGCCACCAACCAGGCGACGGACCTGGCCGGCCTCAAAGAGCGGATCGGTCGTCCGACCACCGCCGAAGTCGTCCAGCGCCGAGCCGAAGCCATGGCCGCCATGGCCGATTTGGAGCGGCAGCACCTCCCTCCTCCCATGATTCCCAGCGAACCCGCCCCACGTTAAACGCTCACCGGAAAAAGCAAACGCAATTTGTTCAAGGAGAATCACATGAAAACTCTTCCAAAACTCAAGTCCTTCACCTCGGGGCGCGTGAGATTGTGCCTTTTGGGCGTGCTGGCGGTGATCGCCGGCCTCTCCGGGCAGGCGGCCACCACGGACATCCTCTGGCGCGACTACAGCACAGGGGCTGACTCGGTTTGGATCATGCAAGCCAGCGGCTGCAACGCGCAGGGCTGCGCCGCATACGACTCGTCGGCCTCGCTCCCGGCCCTAACGAACCTGAACTGGAGGGCCGTCGCGACTGGCGATTTCAATGGGGACGGCCAGACCGACATTGTTTTTCGCCATTACGGAACCGGTCTCAACGTGATCTGGTACATGAATGGCACTAACTATCTCAGTTCAGGCAATCTGCCATCGTGCTCGGATCTGAACTGAGAGATCGTCGGCGCGGGCGACTTTAACGCCGATGGGCTCATGGACCTGCTTTGGCGCGATACCCATGTCACCGGGGCCAACGTCGTCTGGTTCATGAACAATACGAATTCTTTGGGATCGACTTATCTCCAGGCCCAGACCGTCTTAAACTGGAAGATCGTGGCGACGGGCGACGTGAGTGGAGATGGGCACAGCGATATCGTCTGGCGGCACGCGACGAGCGGCCAGAATGCGGTCTGGTACATGAACGGCATGGGGTGCACTGTACAGGGATGTGCCTGGTATGTGTCCTCGGACAGCATTCAGGCGGTCGCAGACACCAATTGGGAGATCGCCGGTTCGGGCTTCTTCAACCTGGATTCCAACCTGGACCTGCTCTGGCGCAGCCGGGTTGATGGAGCCAACGTCGTCTGGTTCATGCAAGGGGTGGCGAAACTCGGTGACACCTACCTGGGTGGCCAGAGCAATCTGAACTGGACGATCGCCGGCACCGGAGACTTCGGCGCGGCCAAGGTGGCGACTCCGACTATTTCGCCCAGTGGCGGGACATTCCCCGAGTCAGTGACCATCACGCTGAGCACCAGCACCAGCGGGGCGACGATCCGCTACACGACGGATGGTAGCGAGCCCACCAGCGGTTCGACCCAGTACTACGTTTCGTTTGCCCTGACCCAGAGCGCCACCATGAAGGCCAAGGCTTTCAAGAGCGGGATGACCGACAGCGACACCAGCGCCAGTGCCGGGTTCACGATCAAGGTGGCCGCCCCCACGATCTCACCCAATGGAGGCACGTTCACGGGCTCAACGAACGTGACATTGAACACGGCGACCAGTGGGGCCACGAATCGGTATACGATCGATGGCAGCGACCCCACGTCGGCTTCGACCGCCTACACGGCGCCGTTCGCCATGACGGCGAGCGGCGTGGTCAAGGCCAAGGCATTCAAGAGCGGGATGGCGGACAGTGACATCACCACAAGCGCCGCGTTCACCAGTAAGGTGTTCGCGCCCACGATCTCACCCAATGGGGGCACGTTCACCGGCTCGACCAACGTGACATTGAACACGGCGACCAGTGGGGCCACGAACCGGTATACGATCGATGGTAGCGACCCCACTTTGGCTTCGACTGCCTACACCGTGCCGTTCGCCATGGCGCAGAGCGGAACGGTCAAGGCGAAGGCGTTCAAAACTGGGATGGCGGACAGTGACATCACCAGCGCCTGGTTCACGATCAAGGTCATCGCGCCTACGATCTCTCCCAATGGGGGCACGTTCACGGGCTCGACGAACGTGACATTGAACACGGCGACCAGTGGGGCCACGAATCGGTATACGATCGATGGCAGCGACCCCACGTCGGCTTCTACTGCCTACACCGTGCCGTTCACCGTGACGCAGAGCGGAACGGTCAAGGCCAAGGCATTCATGAGCGGGATGGCGGACAGTGACATCACCAGTGCCGGGTTCACGATCAAGGTCATCGCGCCTACGATCTCCCCCAATGGGGGCACGTTCACGGGCTCGACGAACG